>Ga0070731_10000230_pt1 | contig 94443 bp, 83 predicted proteins | sample Coa_R1_2_FD_66448 | JGI IMG/M metagenome (GOLD analysis project Ga0070731, IMG submission 66448) | Surface soil microbial communities from Centralia Pennsylvania, which are recovering from an underground coalmine fire - Coalmine... | ecosystem: Environmental > Terrestrial > Soil > Unclassified ... | reverse complement strand
CTCGCTACCGGCGCCGTGTTCGCCAGGAAATAGGTCCCCGCGGCCAGTACCAGAGACATCGTGTGTGCCGCAGAGAAGGTCGCGAAAATCTGGCTGTGATACACCAGGTAGGCGAGTCCAGCTGCGTTCATAAGCGTGCACGCGTTGAATACGAATTGCACCGGTTTAGTCTTGTTCGTGCCGGAACCGTAAGATTGCGCGATCGCCGCCGTTACCGCTACCAGCAGGCTCGCGAACAACCCCAGTTGTGTCACTCCCAACATTATGACCGGCAAATTTCCCGACATCGAGCTCGTCATCCCAGGTAGCTTCACCTTGAGACGAGAACTCAGCGCGGCTGCCGCCATCAGGAGCGTCAACTGTGGCCAGGCTTGCGTTTGCCATCTGACTACGCCGAAAGACAGGGCGCACAGACTCGCAACGGCCACCATCCCGATCATGACTTTCGCTTTGATTGGTAATGTTTTTGTCATGGCAGTCTCCGAATATGGTCTCAGTCGGTTGTCTAGTTGTCCCCCGGATCGCCATTGCTGAGAGCTGATGTCGCAGCCGCGGCGCCTGAAGTTATGCCCCAGACCACACTGGTGCCGGAAACGGATTGCGCGCCCCAAACCACACTTTGCGCGCCCCACACTACCGAGGTGCTGGAAACCTTGCCAGAACCCCACACTACCGATTGGCCGAATATCGCTGAACTTCCACCCCAGACAACGCTTGTTCCTGAGAACAGTGCGTCCGGAGTGGTAGTGGCGATGGTGACAGTGCCATTCGAGTTAAGGATCGCGGTCGGGGACAGAGCAACGCCCGTTGCGAGATCCGTACTGCCGAGCGCGGCGTCAATGTCCAGATACCCCGCTCCATAAGTGAAGATGTCGTACTCGTTGTTGTAGGAATTTCCCCAGTTGTCCCACGATGAAGAGTACGTTCCCAGCCCCTTCCATGCAGTCTTCATCAAGCGTGCTTTCACTTGATCCGGTGTTAAGGACGGGTTCTGCTGCAACATCAGGGCTACGGCACCGCTGACGATCGGTGTCGCCATGCTGGTCCCGCTCAGAACGTAGTACATGGGCGTACCGCTGCTCGGGCCCACCTGATATTGAGGATAGCTGGAGTCGAGTGTGCTTCCTGCGACTCGCAACGAAACCATCCTGTTTCCGGGAGCAACGAGATCGGGTTTCACGATGTGATCGAGCAGGGATGGACCCTTCGAGCTGTAGCTGGCGATCTTGTCGTCAACCCGCGTTGCCGTTTGCAAGGTCATGCTCGCGCCCACCGTGATCACGGCGGGATCGTTTGCCGGAACGCCGATGGTGGCGAATCCGTTCGTGGGTCCGAAGCGGCCGCTGTTACCGGCTGCTGCGACCACCACGATGCCGGCCTTCCAGGCTGCTTCCACGGCCTGATCGACTGGGTCGAGCGTATAGCTTTCAAAAACGGGGCGTCCCAGCGACATGCTGATAACGCGAATGTTATAGGTGCTCTTAAGAGCGATCGCCTGCTCTATCGCAGCGATCACCTGGCTGTCTGTGCCTGAGCCATTCTGGTCCAATACCCGCAGGTTGATCAGATTGACGTTCGGAGCCATGCCGGCATATGTCGCCGCATAGCCGTTGGAAGTGCCGGAACTAGCACCGGAGCTGCCAACCAGTCCGGCTACGTGCGTTCCATGTCCGTACTTGTCTGAGGTCGTCCCGTCACCAGCAACAAAGCTCTGGCTATAGACGACGCGGCTGTTGCCATTGCTATTGTTGAGGTCCGGATGAGCGGCGATACCGCTGTCGATGATCGCCACGCCGATGCCAGTGCCATCCAACGCATACTGTGATGCCGCGATGTCTGCCTGAACGGCTGTCGCAAATTCTTCAGTTTGCGGAGTGGAGGTCAAGTTTAGAGCGCGATCTGGCGTGATATAGGACACGTTGGGATCGCTCTCCAGTTCCGCCAACATGCTCACGGGCACCCGCATTGTCACCGCACGGATCGTGTGGAACTGCCCCCTGATTGCCGCACCACGGGTCTGCATGCCCTTCAGATGAGCGATCGTGGGCATCTGGCGATGTTGGACGATCACTGTGACCATCCCACCCGCTGCTTGCCGATTGAGGTCTCCGGAGAACTTCCCCTTTACGATGTTGCCGCCGTCTTCTGTAACCTGCCGTGGTCCCGCAAATGACGGAACGGCCGATACCAGAAGGAGCGCGAGTCCCAGCGCCCGGCCCCAACCCGCACCGAGCATCGGGGGGCTAGACGGACGACCCTCGCGTCCGGGTTTGATCTGCGAATTACCGTTGATATTCATAGGTAGTTGTTCACCGCGGCAATCGATAGACGTGGAGCATGCCTATCGCGCCTAGCCCTTAGTTGGCAATCACTGGGCCAAATACGACGCGACTAAGCCCATTGTTGTCAATGGATTGCACGCCGGGAGAGTCGTCGAGAAACGGGACAATTTGTCCCAACCGCGAGCAATGATAGTGCTCCATCAGTCCGTAACTCACTGGAAACAAACCTCCGGTCGGTCAGAGGTTTGGTTTTGGGACAAAGTGGCCCCGTCCCATGCTTGTCCCCATCCTGGAATCCTCAATTTTCAGGGTTGCAAACGCAAAAGTGCAGTTCCATTTGACTCGTACCCGCATCGCAGCCACTATTGCGCAGGTCCCGATTTGTGCCAAGTTCGCCCTAGGAGGCCTCCAAATGCTGCTCCCCCGCCATGGTCGTTCATCCCTTTTTGTAGGTCTTGCCTTTGCCCAGATCTTCTCCTTGTTTGCCAGCGCGCAGCCAGCAGCTCCTCCCGCGGGGATCCAGAAAATCAACCACATTGTCTTCCTTATTAAGGAGAACCGGACTTACGACAATATCTTCGGTGCCTTCAACACAAAATATGGGACGAAGACCTGCACCCTCTCTACCGGTCAAGTGGTACCAGAGGGACGCGCGCCTGATCGCTATCCCCACGACATTGACCATGGTTGGGCAGGTGCGCTCTTAGGGATGAACAATGGCAAGATGGATCAATTCGATCTCGTAGGCCTTGGTAGCGGCGCGAGCGGCGATGACACCGGCGATCTTCTTGCCTGCCGGCAGTTCACTTCGGCGGATATTCCAAATTATTTTGCCTACGCCCACAACTTCGCGCTTGGTGCGCGGATGTTTTCCTCGCTGCACGGCCCGAGCTTTCCAAATCACCTTTACACGATCGCCGCAGACTCCTTTGGCGTAATCGACAACCCGTTTCACCTTCTTCAGACGCATAGCTGGGGCTGCGACGGGCCCAACACCGAGGAAGACCAGGAACTCGTGCACGTCATGCAGCCCAATGGCATCATCACGGCTCAGTTCCCCTGCTTTACCGGCGTCACAACCATGGCCGAGACCCTCGACAACGCCGCGGTAAGCTGGAAATACTACGCTCCGCCCAGCACCGATCCCGGCTACATCTGGTCGACATTCAATGCGATCAGCAACGTCCGGAATGGTCCTGATTGGAGCAAAGTCGTCGATACTTCGAACTTCATCTCCGACGTGCAATCGAATCAGCTGCCCTCCGTGAGCTGGATCATCACGCCGTTCTGGCAAAGCGAGCATCCCGACGCCAGCACCTGCGAGGGTGAGAACGCCACCGTCACGGAATTGAATGCTCTTATGAATAACCCGTCGCTGTGGGCCTCGACGGCGGTCTTTTTGGTGTGGGACGACTTTGGCGGGGACTACGATCACGTCGCGCCCGTGCAGACAGACGACTTCGGCCTGGGGCCGCGCGTTCCGCTCGTGATTATCTCTCCCTATGCCAGAAAGGGGCACATCTCGACGACGCAGTATGAATTCTCTTCCGTTTTGAAATTTATCGAAGAGCGCTTCGGCCTTCCCGCTCTCAGCACACGCGACGCGAACGCGAACGACATGAGCGACAGCTTTAATTTCAACCAGACTCCTCTACCGCCGTTTGTTCTCACGCCGCGGCAGTGCCCCTTGGTATCGGCAACCACATTGCGCATGGGCACTGCGGTCAAAGGCGTCGCCAGCACTGCGGTCACGCGCCGTCTCGACGTCTACAACTCCAGGCTTAAGGCGCTCACGCTCGACTCGATTACTAGCAGCAACCCCCAGTTTGCGGTCTCCGGACAAAGTTGCACACCAGTTACAGACTGCTCCACCGGGAACACGACCTATTGCACCGCCGGCACCGTCCTGAACCCACAGAGCTCCGACGGGAGTTGCACCGCCGCTTGCAGCATCTGTGTCACGTTTGCTCCGAATGGCACCGGCTCGAGAACGGGCAAAATAACCGTCAAAGACAGCGACAGCAGCAGTCCGCAGACAACCGCGTTGTCTGGCCTCGGTACTTCCGTTGAGTTGTCGCCCACAGAACTGGATTTCAGCGGTGTCGCGCTCGGATCGACAGCGGTGCTGCCGCTCACACTCACCAACGCCGGCGTCACGGCGGTTAGTGTAACGTCGATTCATGCTAATACTGACTACACGGCAACCAACAACTGCGGGTCATCCGTTGCGGCCGGTGGCAGCTGCACGATCTCTGTCACTTTCGCGCCGTCTGCTTCCAGTCAGCGCCCTGGTGCGCTGAGCGTTGTCACGAGCGATCCGGCCAGTCCAGAGCGCGTAGATCTCGTAGGCAAGGGTCTCGGGATGGTTCTGAGCCCGGCGAATCTGGCGTTTGGTTCGGTACCGGTCGGCACCACAAGTGCTCCAACGACACTCACGATCACGAACCAGAACCCAGTCGCGATTGCGATGGGCACCATCACCGCAACTGACGACTTCGTTATCGCGACCAACGACTGTCCAGCGACACTCGGAGTGGGGAAGAGCTGTACCGTTCAAATCGAGTTCGCGCCCGATGAAGCCGGAACAACGACTGGCACGCTCATCATCAGCGATAACGATGCCAGCGCACCGCAGCAACTGCCGATGTCGGGCAAGGGCACATAGCGTGGCAGCTTTATCCTGAATGCGCAGCTAAGCGTGCGCGGGAACTGAGCCCAGCACAGGTCGCAAAGGCGCGCTCAATCCCTTCATTACACTTTCAAACTGTGCCAGATCCAGGGACTGCGGCCCGTCCGAAAGCGCCCGTTCGGGGCAGGGATGTACCTCGACGATAATCGCATCTGCTCCCACCGCGATCGCTGCCCGCGAAACCGCTCCGATCAAGCTTTGCTTCCCTGTGCCGTGCGACGGGTCGGCCACCACGGGCAGATGGGATAGCTCCTTGGCCAGCGCAACCGCCGCCAGATCGAATGTGTTGCGCATGCCGGTTTCAAACGTCTTGATTCCTCGCTCACAAAGCGCGACCTGCTCGTTCCCGCCCGAAAGCAGATATTCCGCCGCCAGCAACCACTCTTTCACAGACGCCGAGGGGCCGCGCTTAAGAAGAATCGGTTTCTTGACCGTCGCGAGTCGCCGCAGCAGGGCGAAATTCTGCATGTTCCGGGCGCCAACCTGCAGCATATCGGCGTACTCGCAAATCAGATCCACATCTTCGGTGCTCATCACCTCGGTCACCACCGGCAGCCCCGTCAGTTCGCGCGCTTCGCGCAAAATCTTGAGCGCCTCGATTCCCAGTCCCTGGAACTCATAAGGAGACGTCCGCGGCTTGTAGGCGCCGCCGCGCAGCATGTTCGCGCCAGCCCGTTTGACTCCTCGCGCCGTCTCCAGCAACTGATCGCGTGACTCGACCGAGCACGGGCCCGCCATCACCACTACGTCAGGACCGCCAATCTTCACTCCCGCGACATCCACTACTGACGGGTGCGGCCGCGTCTGGCGGCTGACCAGCTTGAAGGGTTGGGCGATGGCCACCACGTTGTCCACTCCCGGCGCGACCGACAGCGCCTCGATCTCATGACGGCGCCCCCCACTGCCAACGGCGGCAACGATGGTGCGCTCGGTGCCGCGAGTAACGTGTGGCTGAAATCCGGCTTCGCGGATACGTTGAATGATGTGTTCGATCTGCTGTTCGGTGGCGTTGTCGGACATGTTGACAATCATGTGGATGACCTTCCGTGTTTCTCGATAAATTTGGCCCAAAAAAAACAGCCGCGATTTATTCGCGGCTTCGGTGGAATCTCTGAGCTGATCTTATTTCTCTGCTGACCGGCTCCGATTCTGCACCTCCGCCGCGCCTCTAAACCAATAGCGGCTAAATAAACGGAAGTTGCTAAATCGCGTCATAGAGATTGATCCACAAGAACAGCTGTATCTTCGCTAAAGGCAGAAGATACCTTACTGCATATTACTGGCGACACCCGAGAATACGTTATTGGCGTTGCCTCCGATGAGACGTACGGTGCCAATCACCAATACCAGGATGACGGCGAGCATGACTGCGTATTCGGCGATATCTTGTCCCTGTTCGTCTTTCCAAAGCGTTTGAATGAACTCCATCATGTGATTCCTCCGGCCCCAGAAAATATATTTCTGGGAAAACTAGTGTACGTAAAAATACCCACTCGGGCGTCGATTGTCAATGACGGCAGGCACGATTGTTGTGCATTCCGAAGCCTGGCCAGAAACCAGCAAATCGAGCCACTGGCAAGCCATACAAAGCGCCGCAAACTCTGCGTACGCTTCCGTACAAAACCTACTGTGCAGTTGGCTCGACCGAAGGCGAAGACGCTGCGCGAATCGCGTTATCTTGCACGAGGGCGCGGGCGGACTCGGTGGCATAGTCAAGAACGCGTCCGGGGAACACTCCGAGGTAGAGCGTAAGCAGCACGCACACCGCAATGGCTAGCGCCGCGGCGACCGGCAGGCGAGTCACGGGAACGTCGCCTCGCGGCTCCCGCATATACATCACGACGATGATGCGGAGATAGTAATACGCACCGATCGCGCTATTGAGAACGAGAATGATGGACAAACCAACCAGGTCCGATTTCAGCGTTGCAGTTAATACGTAAAACTTGGCGAAGAAGCCACCTGTAATGGGAATACCGATCAGAGACATCAGGAAAAACGTCAACGTTGCCGCCAGAACAGGGGATCTGCGACCGAGGCCCGCATAGTCGTCGAGGGCTACGTACTTCTCTCCAGCGTTTGCAAAATGGCCGACAATCACAAACGCACCGACATTCATCGCCGCGTATGCAGCGCTATAAAACATGGCTGCCGAAGTGCCTAGCTCCGGATGCGCCGCAAACGCGGCGAGCAGATACCCCGCGTGCGCGATTGAGGAATACGCGAGCAGTCGCTTAACGTTGCCTTGCACGAGTGCCCCGATGTTCCCAAGGGTCATGGTGAGCACCGCTGAAACCCAAATCAGCCAGAAGCGTCCGGGTACGTTCGCTTCAAACATGATTCGCAGCAGCACGGCGAAGGCGGCCGCTTTCGGCCCTGTGGACATCAATCCGACCACCGGCGCCGGTGCACCTTCGTAAACGTCGGGCGTCCAGATGTGAAACGGTGCGGACGCGACCTTGAAGCCCAACCCAACAAACATCAATGCAGTGGCGACATATGCCAGCACAGGAACGTTCCCGGAACGTAAGGCCGCGCTTATCGCATCCACGTTGGTGGATCCAGTGGCACCAAAGATCATCGCGACGCCGTAGAGAAAGAACGCGGTGGCAAACGATCCCAGCAGGAAGTATTTCAGTGATGATTCGCTGCTGGCTGCGTCACGTCGCCGGAACCCGGCCAGCACGTAAGTCGCGATCGACGAAATTTCCAGTGCGATGAAAATCAGCACCAGCTCGATTGCCGACGACATCAGGCACATGCCCACCGTGCCGAACAGAATCAGCCCGTAATATTCACCGGCGCGTATGCGTTGCACTTGCAAATACTCAAACGAACTCAGGATGGCAATGGCGGCGATCGCAATAAGAACGATGTGGAAGAAAATGCTGAAGTCGTCCACGCGAACCATATTCCAGAACGCGGTTCCGTGATAGTCCGGGGAGTGCGCGATCCAAAACGTGGAAGCCAATGCGACAAGAGTGCCGACGAACGAGATTGTGCCGAGCGCCTGATGACTGTTTTTCTCGTCGAGCAGGGGATCGATCACCATCACCAACATACCGAAAACCGTCAGCACCAATTCCGGCAGGATACGGATGTAATCGGCGCTTGGCGGAGGAACAGACTGCGAGATGGCCATTTCCGCTTGTGCCAACAGGCCCGGCAACGAATGAAGCAGCGCGATCGTCACTGGCTCACCACCTTGTTGAGCATTTGCGGAACGTTCGCCAGCGCTGCCTGCACCGAAGGATCGATGGCGTTAAGCCAAATCAGAGGCGCCACGCCCATGACGAGCGCCATGATGGCAATCGGGGCCAGAGCAACCCTTTCGCGCAAATTGAGGTCGGGTAGAGTCTTATTAATGTCGTGGGTCACCGTGCCGTAGAAAACACGCTGATACATCCAGAGCAGGTATCCTGCGCTCCAGATCACGCCAGTCGCGGCGAGAATGCCGTAGATCGGCCGCGACTGAAAAGCTCCAGTCAGCACCAGGAACTCGCCGATGAAACCGTTCATTAACGGTAGCCCGACCGATGCAAGAACCGTGACGAGAAAGAACGTTGCGTACTTCGGCATAGGCGTGGCGAGCCCGCCGAATTCGGACATCTCGTAGGTATGCCGCCGCTCGTAGAGTATTCCGGCCAGCATGAAAAGGCCGCCCGTTGCCACTCCGTGTGCCAGCATGACAAAGACCGCGCCGTTCACGCCCGCCGTGGTGAAACTGAAAATTCCGAGCACGACAAATCCAAGATGGCTGACCGAGGAGTACGCGATCAGCTTCTTCATGTTCGGCTGCACCAGCGCAACCAGCGCGCCGTAAATAATGCCGATGATCGCGAGCACGATAATCCAGGGGGCATTGCGGCGTGCTTGGTCAGGGAAGAGCCCAACGTTAAACCGTAACAACCCGTAGGTTCCCATCTTCAGGAGGACGCCGGCTAGCAATACCGACCCTGCCGTAGGGGCTTCGACGTGAGCATCGGGCAACCATGTATGAAGAGGGAAGAGCGGCACCTTCACGGCAAACGCAATAAAGAAGCCAAGGAAGAGCCAGAGCGATGCGGTTTCGAATCCCGGGACATGGCCGCCGCGAATCGCATCCTGGATTTCGGCAAATTGGAAGCTGCCCGTCTTCGCATACAGCCACAAAATCGCCGCCAGCATAAACATCGAGCCGATCATGGTGAAAAGAAAATATTTCACCGCGGCATAGACTTTCCTCCCGTGGCCGTACATCCCGATTAGGAGCGCCATCGGAATCAGCGTCGCTTCCCAGAAGAAATAGAACAGGAACAAGTCGAGCGATGTGAAGACGCCGATCAGCGCCGTCTCAAGAATCAGCAACAGGATGAAAAATTCCTTCACCCGCTCGTGAATCGACGTCCAGGAAATCAACACACACAGCGGCGTTAGGAAAGTAGTCAATACCACCAGCCACACGGAAATTCCGTCGATGCCCATGTGGTAGTGGATGGCGGGCGACGTGATCCAAACCTTATTGATTTCAAACCCAAAAGGAAGAGGTTCGCGATGCAGGTGGACCGGCAAATGCAGCGAAGCCACAAACGCCAACAAAGAAACGACCAGCGCAAAGAGCTTGATGTCGCGGTCGCGCCGCGGTATGAACAGAATCAAGACTCCGCCCAGAGCGGGGATGAAAGTCACCAGGGTCAGAATGATGGGGCTGAGGCTTTCCATATTCGTTAGTGCGTCACTCCCATCCAAACCATGTAAGCAATCACAACCGCGCCGCCGGCAGCGACCCATCCGGCATACGAACGCAAGTTGCCCGATTGCATGTGGCGAACGTTGTCCGACAATTCACGCGCCGCGTGCGCCGATTCATTGACTGAGGCATCGATCACCCCCTGGTCAACACCATGCCACAAAATTGCGGTCGAACCTTCGATCAGCGGCTTGACGAACAAGGCCGCGTAGATCTCGTCGATGTAGTACTTGTGGACGACCGCGCGATAGAGTCCGCCAAGGCTGGTCGCGATGCGTGCCGGAAGCTGGGGGCTGCGGCTATACAATAAGTAGGCCAGGAACCATCCAAGGCCAGCCACGCTAACCGAAACGGCCATCAGCAGATACTCAAGCCCGCTTTTCCCAGCTTCGCTCGCACCTTCCGTTGCCGCTTCGACAGCGGGGCCTTGGAATACCGGCGCCAGGAAATGTTCGAAGTGATTGCCGATCCCGACAAGCCCTCCCACGATCGAGAGCACGGCCAGAATCACGAGCGGTCCCAGCATTACCCACGGGCTCTCATGTGGATCATGTCCGTGGCCATCTCCGTGGCCTGTGCTGTGGCCGTGGTCGTCGATACCATGCCCTGATGGGCTCGTTGCGCCACGATAGACGTCACCGCCAAAGGTCATATACATCAGCCGGAACATATAGAAGGATGTGATAAACGCGGTGATCACACCAATGATCCAGTACACCCAACTGACGTTGAATGCTTGCCAAAGAATTTCGTCCTTGGACCAGAAACCCGCAAGCGGCGGAATACCAGCAATTGCCAGCGTCGCAATGCCCATCGTCGCGCAGGTCCACGGCATATAGACTCGCAGGCCCCCCATTTTCCGCATGTCCTGCTCGCCGCCGACGCCGTGAATCACTGAACCAGCCGCGAGGAAGAGCAGGCCTTTGAAAAACGCATGCGTCATCAAGTGAAAGATGCCCGCTGAAAACGCTCCCACGCCACAGGCCATGAACATGTAGCCCAACTGCGACACAGTCGAGTAGGCCAACACCTTTTTAATATCGGTCTGAGCGATGCCGATCGTCGCTGCGAAGAAGGCCGTGAGCGTTCCAATCACCGCAACGACCGTCAACGCCTCGGGCGCGCGTTCAAAAATCACGTGCGACCGCGCCACCATATAAACGCCCGCTGTGACCATGGTCGCCGCGTGGATCAACGCCGACACCGGCGTCGGACCTTCCATGGCGTCAGGCAGCCAGACATAAAGCGGAATCTGCGCCGACTTGCCCGCCGCGCCCACCATCAGCAAGAGTCCGATTGCGGTGAGGAACCCGGCACCGCTGGTTTCTTTGGCCAGAGGCGTAACCGCGTTGAACACCGTTGTAAAGTCCAGCGAACCAAAATGCTGGATGATCAGAAACAGCGCGATCAAAAATCCGAAGTCGCCAATCCGGTTGACGATGAATGCCTTCTTGCCCGCTGATGCAGCCGAGTCTTTCGTAAACCAGAATCCAATCAGCAGGTACGAAGCCAGGCCCACACCTTCCCAGCCAATAAACATGACCAGGTAGTTCTTCGCCAACACCAGCGTCAGCATGAAGAACATAAACAGGTTCAGATAGGCCATGAAACGGTAATAGCTTTCGTCGTCCCACATGTATCCGATCGAGTAAATGTGGATCAGGAACCCAACGCCCGTAACCACCAGCAGCATCACCAGCGACAACTGGTCGAGATAAAAACTGAAATCGACCTGGAAGGTTCCGGATCGGATCCAGTGGGCGAGGTCGCAGGAGTACGGAGCCGACGCAGACGAGAACCCAGCCGCGAGCAACAACGCCATGCCAAACGCAAGCCCACAGAATAAGAGCGCGATGGCGGAGATGGCTTGCTTCGGCAACCTTCGTCCGAAGAAGCCATTGATCGCCGCGCCAGCGAGCGGGAACAGCGGGACCAGCCAGAGATAGGAGGTCAGCGTCATAGCTTGAGCAGGTTTACCTGGTCCACATTCAAAGTTTCACGGGTGCGATACACAGCGATGATGATCGCGAGTCCCACAGCCGCCTCGGCCGCTGCAACCACCATCACGAAAAATACGAAGACCTGCCCATTCAACGAGTGCCACTGGGCTGCGAAAGCCACGAACGACAGGTTCACGCCATTGAGCATCAACTCGATCGACATGAAAATCGTGATGATGTTCCGCTTGATCAGGAACCCAAGCACTCCGCAGAAAAAAAGGATTCCACTTAGCACGAGATAATAGGAAAGAGGAACAGCAGCCATCAGTGATCCTTCCCCGCCGCAACCAGTTCACGGTCTTTAATCATTGGCTCTGGCTGTCGCACCGGGCTGCTGTCAGCCGATCGAACCACCGCTTCCGGCCTGCTGACGAGCACTACTGCGCCCATGATCGCGATCAGAATCAGTACCGAAGTGACTTCAAAGGGCAGCAGGAAAGCATGGAACAGCAGCTTCGCTATTCCTCTAGGATCACCCTGGAGCGCTCCGATAGAAACCGAATCCGTGGTTGACCGGGCAAGAATTGTCCAGGCGATCAGTGCGCCGCCAATCACGACTCCTGGGACGCCGAGAAGCATGGCCACGCGGCTGCCGTGGCTACGTTCTTCTTTGCCTGCATTGAGCAGCATAATGGTGATCAAAAACATCACCATGATCGCGCCGGCATAAACAATAACCTGCACCGCTGCCACGAACTCGGCGCCCAGCAGCAGATACTCGACCGCCAGCGACCCCATCACCACCACCAGCGACAAGGCGCTGTTAATGGGATGACTCTGCATCAGCAAGTTGACCGCCCCCGCCACGCAAATCGCTCCGAAAAATAGAAATAGAATCAGGTGAAACATTGTTCTCAGTTCCCAGTTCTCAGTTCTCAGTGCTCAGAAAACCCAAGGTCGTAATTGGGAACTGAGAACCGGGAACTGAGAACTGCCTTTATGCCCTCCAAGCCACAATCAGCGCCGTCACCACGATATTGGCGACCGCCAGGGGCAAAAGCACCTTCCATCCAAACGCCATGAGCTGGTCATAGCGAAACCGCGGCAACGTCCAGCGCACCCAGACGTACACAAACATGAAAACGAAAACTTTCAGACAAAACCACGCGACCGGCAGCAGCACGCGCAGAAAATACGGACCAAAGATCGGTCCATGCCATCCACCCAGAAACAGCATCGTGGCCATGCAAGACGCCGTGATCATGTTGGCGTACTCGGCCATGAAAAACATGGCGAATTTCATCGCGCTGTATTCGGTGTGATACCCGGCAATCAGTTCCGACTCGGCTTCCGGCAGATCGAAGGGCATGCGGTTCGTCTCCGCATACGCGGCAATCATGAAGACAAAAAACGCCAGCGTCTGTCCGTGAAATACATTCCAACGCGGAATAAAACCCCAGAACACACCACCCTGCGCATCCACGATCTCGCGCAGGCTGAGGCTACCCGCCATGATCACGACTCCCACGAGCGACAGCCCGAGCGAAACTTCGTAGCCGATCATCTGGGCGCTGGCGCGCAGTCCGCCGAGCAATGCGTATTTGTTGTTCGAAGACCAACCCGCCAGAGCGATGCCATAGACGCCCATCGACGTAATTCCAAGCACCAACAGCAATCCAATATTGACATCGGTGATCTGGGAATACGTGCCAAGCGACCCGACGACCGGGAGCGGGCCAACCTGGATCCACGTTCCGAACGGGATTACAGCGATCGACGAAATCGCAAAGACTACCGCAATAATCGGAGCCGCAATATACAGCGGCTTATAAACATGCGGCTGCGTCAAGTCTTCTTTGAAAATGAATTTCACGCCGTCGGCCAGCGGTTGCAGCAGTCCGAATGGGCCGACCCGCGTGGGTCCCCAACGGTTCTGGATGTGCGCCGAAACCTTGCGCTCCAGCCAAACGCTGTAGGCTACCGCCGTCAGCAAGACTCCGACGACGGCCGCTGACTTGATCAGCGAAATAATGATGAAAGTAGTTATGTTCAAAATCTTCCTATGAATTCACGTGTAGAGCGGGCGCCCTCGCCCGCTGCCCTTGATCTTGGTGTTGCCGTTGCTATTCCGCGTAAATCTAGTGCTATTACCAGAACCTAGTCCGCCGCCACGCCTGCGTCGGCAGACTTGTTTTCGAAAACTGAATTCAGCGTTTTGGAATATCGTCCGAGCGTCCCTGAACTGAACAGATCATTATTTGCTGGCACAATGAGTTCTGGCGCTTGCATCAAACTCGGGCCGCTTTCCGCAATCTCAAGATGCTGATCGTTGCCCGCGAGCAAATTCGCTCGCGAAACATCGTAACCCGCAACCACGCGCTGCACTTCGTCGAGAATCGCCATCGGATCAAACGGGGTCATCTTCGGTTCGAGGTTATGCGCCTCGAGCCACACGGCATGACGGTCTGCCTCGCCTGACTGGGCGCCGCGAGTTTGTCCCATGTCGGAGTGCGTCCCGCTTCCGAAGGGCACCAGATGGCGCACATCGAACCCCATCGCGTCCGCTATGCGCACGATCATCTCAAAGTCGGGCTTCGTGTTCGTGACTTCACCGGCCTTTTTGACGAGCTGTAGATCGCCGCATGTGTTCGTGTATGTGCCCGTTTTTTCGTACGCATTCGCCGCTGGCAACACCACATCGGCGATGCTGGCGGTTTCGGTCAGGAACATATCTTGCGCGACAATGAAAGTTTTCGAGAGAGAAGCGGGATCGACACCCAACCGCCCGACGGGATTCGATCCGATAACGTAGAGCGCCTTCAGTTTCCCGGCCGCAGCTGCGTCCATCATCTCGGTCAGCGCTAGTCCTTTTTCCCCCGGCAGATTTCCCCATTCCTGCTGGAATCGCCCGTTGTCGGCCAGCGGTTCATACCCAGGAAGCAGGTCAGGATAAAGCCCCATCTCGCTCGCCCCGCGTGAGTTCGCGTAATCACCGAGACAAATCAACTTCGCACCCGCCAGGGACGAAGCAAAACTCACCAGCTTCTCGACGTCGCGCCCACGCAGCTCAGAGCCGAAGGCGATAACCATGTTCTGTTCTGCGCGAACTTTGTCGCGTAGCCCGAGCCAGGCTTCGCGCGACGTCGTACCCGAGCCGACAAGCGAATCCAGGAGGGAATCGTCGCCCGCAAGGAACGCGACCGCCTTCGCCTCGGCGCCGGCAGCACCCATGCCAACCGCAGCGGCCTGTCGCTCCAGCTTAATCGGCTCAGAATTAATCACGTAGAGCTTGGCGCGCCGCAACCGTACGTTCGTCCGGATTTGCCAAGCCAGCAGCGGATGCTGATTCGTAGGATCATTACCAATTAGCAGAATTGCCGGCGCGCTCAAAACGTCGCGCATCGAAGCAGTCTTTCCGGGCTTGCCGTGCAAGGCGGCGGCAAGCGCAGGGTAATCGGCCGTCCTGTGATGATCGATGTTGTTTGTCTTCAATACCGCGCGTGCAAACTTCGAGAGCAGATAATTTTCTTCGTTGGTCGTACGATTCGATCCAATGACGCCGATTGCAGCGCCGCCATTCTGATCCCGAACCTCACGGAATTTCTTCCCAATCGTTTCAAACGCCTCTTCCCATGTCGCCGGAGTCAGCTTGCCATTCTTCCGAACGAGCGGCTGTGTGAGCCGTTCCTCGTGATGCGCAAAGTCAAAAGCGTAGCGCCCCTTCACGCAGAGGAAGTCGCCGTTGATCCCGCCCTTATCGCGGTTATCTCCACGGACGATCTCCGCACCGGTGTCGCAGCGGCGCACCCCGAGCGTCGTCTTGCAGCCGTCGCCGCAGTGCGTGCAGACCGTGCTGACGTGGTTCATCTCCCACGGACGTGTCTTGTAGCGATACGCGCCAGAAGTCAGCGCCCCGACGGGGCAAATGTCGATGCACATTCCGCATTCTTCGCAGTCGAGGTGATCGGCTTCATTCGGCGCAATGATCGAGCCAACGCCGCGGTTCTGGACTCCGAGCGCCCAAACGTCCATCCCCTCGCCGCAAACACGGACGCAACGATAACAAAGGATGCACCGCGGCCGATCGAAATACACCACCGGAGACCACTGCTGTTCTTCTTTGTGGTTCTTGGCCTCCATGAACTTCGACTCGGCAGCGCCGTACGAAAAAGTCATGTCCTGCAATTCGCATTCGCCGCCCGCGTCGCACACCGGGCAATCCAGGGGATGATTGCCCAGGAGCAACTCGACCATCGCCTTGCGAGCCTGGCGCACTTCGTCGCTGTCGGTTACGACGATCATGCCCTCGGTCACGACCGTCGTACAGGCGGTCTGAAGCTTAGGCATCTTCTCGACTTTGACAACGCACATGCGACAAGCGCCCTGCAACGAGAGGCCGGGATAGTAGCAGAATGAGGGGACTTCAATGCCCACATTCTTGCAGGCATCAATCAGCAGCGACCCCGCGGAGGCCGTGAGCTTCTTTCCGTCGACTGTGAGACTTACATCGGGCATATTGAATTTGTAATTGATAATTTGTAATTGGCAATCGAGAACCGCCCGCAATTACAAATTACAAATCACAAATTCCAGATCGTCTAAACGAACGCCGGCTCCGCCGCGCCCGTCTTCTCAAACGGGCAGGGCTTGCCGTCCAGGTGATCTTCAAATTCTTTTCTGAACTTCTTCACAAACGCCATCGTCGGCATGGCCGCCGCATCTCCAAGCGGACAAAACGTTTTACCCAACATGTTTTCCGACAGGTAATACATGTTGTCGATGTCTTTCTTCACCCCGCCGCCGGAATGGAATCGAATTAAAGTTTTCTCCAGCCAGTCCGTTCCTTCACGGCAGGGGATACACCATCCACAGCTCTCATGGCGGTAGAACTTCATCGTGCGGAGGGCGAACTTCACAATGCAAGCCGTATCGTCGAGCACGACCACGCCGCCCGAACCGAGCATCGATCCTGTCTTCGCCACGGAATCAAAATCCATGGCCACATCGATCTCTTCCGGAAGAAGGACCGGGGTAGACGAACCTCCAGGGACCACCGCCTTCAATTCGCGCCCGTTCGGAATTCCGCCGCCGACGTCATAGATCATCTTCTTAAGGTTGTAGCCCATCGGCAGTTCGTAGACACCCGGCTTGTTAAGATTCCCCGCGAGACAAAACAGCCGCGTGCCGCCATTCTTGGCCGTACCGAGCTTCGCGTACCAGTCCGCGCCCCCCAACATAATATGAGGCACTGCGGCCAGCGTCTCCGCGTTATTAATCACTGTCGGCCCACCCCATAATCCGACCACGGCCGGGAAGGGAGGTCGAATGCGCGGAATTCCACGCTTGCCCTCAAGCGATTCCATCAGCGCCGATTCTTCGCCCACTTCGTATGCGCCCGCTCCACCGTGCCAATGAATATCGAGATCGTATCCGCTGCCAAAAATGTTCTTGCCAAGAAAACCCTTGGCGTAAGCGTCTTTGATTGCCTTCTGCATGATGACGAGTAGATAGCGATACTCGCCGCGGACGTAGATGTATCCAGTGTGTGCGCCAACCGCAATCGCTGCGATCATCACGCCTTCGATGATCGAGTGGGGATCATGTTCGAAAATCAGCCGGTCCTTGCAAGTGCCAGGCTCGCTCTCGTCTCCGTTGCAGAGCACATATTTCGGCTTGGCCGACTGCTTGGGCACGAACGACCACTTCATCCCAGTACTGAATCCCGCCCCGCCTCGCCCGCGAAGTCCGGAATTCTTCACCTCATTAATAATGGCGTCCGGTTGCATGGCGAGCGCCTTCTGCACGGCCTTGTAGCCGTCCAGTTGGAGATAGCGGTCGATGTCCGTCGCGCCCATACCAAAGCGCTTCGAGATGACCTTTACTTCATCGGGATGGGAAACCAGGAAAGCCATTTTTTAGTTTGTGATTTGTAATTTGTAATCGAAAACCAAACGTTAAGGGTGTTGGTTTTCAATTACAAATTACAATTGCCAATCCACTACGCTTTCTTCCGATACTCGTCCAGCACCTGATCCATCTTTGCATTGGTCAGGTTCTCGTGAAATTCGTAATTCACCTGCACCGCCGGAGCCCAGCTGCAACCACCGATACACTCTACTTCCTCGAGCGAGAACAATCCGTCTGGAGTCGTTCCTTTATGGCCGATGCCTAATTTCTTTTCGCAGTGCTCGAGGAGTTCTTCGCCGCCTACCAGCATGCAGGCAATGTTCGTGCACACCTGCACGTTGTATTTCCCCCGAGGTTTCGTCGTCAGCATCGAGTAGTAGCTGATCACGTTGCGGACTTCGAGGTCGGTCAGATCCAGACGCTCTGCGAGTTCGGCGATGACTTCGTCAGTCAGGCTCCCCACTTCGTCCTGCGCATATAGCAGCGTAGGCACGAGGGCGGACCGCTTCGTCGGGTAATGCGTCAGCATCTCGGCAAAGCGCGTCTCGAATTGATCAGAGAACTTCATGACATTTGTAATTTGCGATTTGTGATTTGCAATTGTACCCTGCTCAACTTCTCTTCCTGGTTGAATACTGTGTCGCCGTAAAAATGGCAGTGAGCTCTTTAGACTCTTGCAACAACTCCTTCAAGAGTGTCATACGAACGATTTCCGCTTCCGCCAGCATCTCCAACCAGAAGCCGCTCTCATCCGCTTCCTCCACAACGATTCCGATTCGTGCGGCAAACTCGGCTCTAGATCTGGCACGACAACTGGCTCGGTAATTCGCGGCCACTGAAGTTCCGCATCGCAAAAGCTGTTTGCCCATTACCTGCGCATCGGCAGCCCGCGGCAAGGAACGATAAAGCCGAACAATACGCAACGCAAACGATTTCGTCCGCGCTCGCAACTCATCAGGCGTCATACACGCCTCAAATTACAAATTACCAATCAAAAATTACAAATTATCTGTCGATATCTCCCAGCACCACATCAATGCTGCCGATCGCAGCCACTACATCGGCAATCAGCTGTCCTTCACACATCTTTGCCAGCACCTGCAGGTTTGCGTACGACGGGCCCCGCATGTGCACGCGATACGGCTTCGCCGTTCCATCGCTGACGATGTAGTATCCCATCTCGCCCCGCGGAGACTCGACCGCTTGATAAACCTCGCCCGCTGGAACCGTAAATCCCTCGGTGATGATCTTGAAGTGGTAGATGAGCGCTTCCATCTGCGTTTTCATCTTCTCGCGGTCGGGGAGCACGACCTTCGGCGCATCGGCCTTTACCGGTCCTTCGGGCATCCCCGCCAAAGCCTGTTGCACGATGCCGATCGATTCCCGCAACTCCTCGACGCGACAGAGATACCGCGCCAGCACATCACCCTCGGTCCGCACCGGCACCTTGAATTTGAAATTTTCGTACCCCGTATAAGGAGCGTCGCGTCGCAAATCAATATCAACTCCACTGCCACGCAATGTCGGCCCGCACGCCCCTAAGGCAATCGCATCTTCGGCGCTCAGGCGGGCGATACCCTTCGTCCGCATCAAGAAGATCGGATTTCCCGTGAGCAGGCCTTCATACTCATCGACATTTCCGAGGAAGCGATCGGCGAATTTCTTCACCTTCTCAAAGAAACCGAGCGGCGGTTCCAGCGCAATCCCGCCGATGCGGAAATACGACGTCATCATGCGCTGCCCACTCACCATCTCAAAAAAACGCAGCACATCTTCCCGCTCGCGGAAACAATAAAGGAAGACCGTCATCGCCCCGAGATCCATGGCGTGTGTCCCGAGCCATACCAGGTGCGAATTGATGCGGGTCAGTTCGTTCATCAAAACCCGCATCCACTGCGCCTTCGGAGGAATCTCCAACCCCAACAACTTCTCTACCGCCAGGCAGTAGGTCAGATTGTTGGTCATCGGGCAGAGATAGTCGATGCGGTCGGTTAGCGGCACCACTTGCTGGTAGAACTTCGCTTCGCAGGTCTTTTCAATCCCCGTATGCAGGTAGCCGATCTCTGGCTTCACCCTAACAATCGTCTCGCCATCAATTTCAAGCACGAGCCGTAACACCCCATGGGTCGAGGGATGCTGTGGACCCATGTTCAGGACTAAGGTTGAATCCTGATCGGGTTCGGCTGTAGCTATGGGGAATTCCGTCATGGTCTCGATCGAATCAAACCCGATCTACCGGTAGCCCTCCACCGGGTAATCCTTCCGGAGGGGGTGACCTTCCCAGTCGTCGGGCATCATGATGCGTTTCAGGTTGGGGTGTCCCGTGAAGCGAACGCCAAAAAGATCGAATACTTCACGTTCGTAGTGGTTGGCTGCGGGCCAGACCGACGTTACTGATTCGATCGCTGCGCTTGAGCCATCGAGGCGGGCCTTCAGACGCACGCGCTCTTTTGTAGAAATCGATAGAAGATGGTAAACAACCTCAAACCGCGGCTCCGATGGATACCAATCGACGCAAGTCAGGTCAGCAAGATAGTTGAAGGGACAATCGCTGAAGTCGCGCAGAATCGCACAGGCCTCGCGAATGCCTTCCTTTTCGATCCAGATCGTCAACTCATCGCGATCGAACTTGACCTCGGGCACCATCGCCGCGTTCCACGCAAAAAGACACGCCAGCGCAGGATGAGACTTCAGTTGTTCGATGTCGGTGATCGCAGGCGCGAGCCCCACTAGAAGTCTCCCTTCCTGACGGCTGTCAATCCCCAGTCAAGCACACCCTTTTTCCATACGTAGAAGAGGCCGACCAGGACGATCCCGATATAGACCATCATTTCCCAGAATCCGAACATCTTCAGTTCGCGCAGGATGACCGCCCACGGATAAAGGAAGACAGCTTCCACGTCGAACAAGATAAAGAGCATCGCCACGAGGTAGAACTTCACGGAAAATCGGCCGCGGGCGTCGCCAAGCGGCTGTACGCCGCATTCGTAGGGCGACATTTTCGCCTTACCGGGCTTATGCTGGCCGACCAGCTGAGAGAGGATGACAATTACGCTCGCAAGCGCCGTCGCGATGCCGAAATGCATCAGGAGGGGGAGGTAGCGAGCGAAATAATTGTCCGGCATAGGGGGAGCTATATATAATTTGCGCCAAGCACAATTGTGGAACGCTCTAGACTAATTTTGGCTGGCAGATGTGTCAAGGGATTGGTTCATCTGACATTGCATCATCGGCCACTGAAACGCTTTTGAATCTCGACTACCCGACTACCCGATCACACGCGGCTGAGTACGGTGGAGACCCGGACCTTCATGATATTTGGCTTCAACACGGACATTCGGCACGAAGACACGGTCTACCACGTGCAAAGCGAAGCGCGCGAAGCCGAACATTTGCTCCAGACGCAGGTCTTCGTCAAGGGCCGTTGCATTGGGAAAAGGGCTGTACCGTATGGCACCGGCACGGATGGCTCGCAGGGTAACGATCAGGATAAAGAGAAACATCTCCGCGAACTGCATCGCGAAATGCTCGACGCAATTCGCGATGGCAAAGTTGATTCCATCTTTGACAAACGCGACACGCCCGAAACGTTGGCCGCAGTCAAGGAACTCGAACTCGAATGGACCAATGCCGCGTCTGTGCACGCAGGGGGTTCTTTGATGATGCAGATCCGCGTCACCGACGGCGGCGTCACTGTCGAAGGAGCTCGTCTGACGCTGCGTCTGGCCCGGCCCGACGCCGCTCCTTATTATGCGCAGGTCCTCACCGACGCGAAAGGCAATGCCGAAATGAGTTTTCAGGTGGATGAAAAGTCGCTTACCGACTCGTCCGTAGTGGTGCAGGCGAGCTTTGCCGGAAGGACTGCCACGCGCAAATTCCAACTACGCTCGACGGTATAGCGTTCTGATTCCGCGATGAACCTGACCATCAACGGTAAACCCGAGTCCTGTTCCGCGGAATCTCTGAGTGCGCTCGTCGCCGAACTCGGCATGAAACCCGACCGCGTCGCCGTCGAACTCAACCGCGAAATCGTCCCTCGCGACCAATGGTCCGTGACCTCGTTGCGCGACGGCGATCGCCTCGAAATCGTCCACTTTGTCGGCGGCGGCAACTCTGGCAACCCGTTTCTCAACCTGCTACCCTGATTTCACGTGGCCCCGTCGTTCAACGGATAGGACTTCAGTTTCCTAAACTGACTATGCAGGTTCGATTCCTGCCGGGGCTACCAGCCTCGCTCGCCACCGCCGATCGCTGACTCAACGATTGGAATCACCCGTACCATTTCCGACGCGTGGACGTACCGTGTTCACGGTATCCACTTTTTTCTCCTGACCCGTCATCCTTGCACTGTGCACATCCTCGACCCGCGCGAAGACGCTTGTATATCAATACTTAGGTCGAAGACGGCGATGGCAGCGCACGTGCAATTATTTTCGCAAATACCCAAAACCCTCCCCTCAAAGGAGACTGCGATGAAGAAAATACAATTCGCTTTGTCCACATTGTTGCCAGCCATGGCACTTACGGTTGTCTTGTGCCTCGCTAGCCATCCCGTGCTCGCACAGAGTCAATCGGGTTCTTCGCCTGACGCGTCGTCGCAACAGCCGATGCCGCCCGACACTCAAGCAGCGCCCGAAAAGATTTTTAGCGGCAAGGTTGTGAAATCCGGAGACAAATTAGTCCTGAAAGCCAACGGCACCACGTACCAGCTTGACGACCAGCAGAAGGCTCAGGACTTCCTCAACAAAAGCGTGAAGGTCACCGGAGTCCTCGATGCATCCACGGGAACAATTCGCGTCAGCGCGATCGACCCCGCCTGATCCCCCACAGCGAACGACTACAGGGCGCCCTTGAGCAAGGCGTCCGCGGGGAGGGAGGCGGTGCATAGCCGCCTCCTTTTTCCCACAGTGATCCGCCGTACTCGATTATTACGAGATTTGCAGTCAAGTCATAAAGATTCGCGTTTCGTTCTTCGCCAACATTCATCAAATGAAGCCGTCACTTCGTCTCGATAGGGCTTCACTGCCAGGTCCTCGAAAGGAGGAGTATGCATGCGATTGTTGAGTGTTCGCCTGATTGTTTCTCTTATTCTAGGCATCACGTTGGTCTCTTCTGGTTTTTCTTACTACGAAGTACTAGTTGAAAAGCGCGCGCTGCGCAGTGACCTGGAGCGGCGCGCCGAAGTCCTCGGCGAAAGCCTGGTCGGCAACGTCGAGCGCTCCCTCACGGTTGGAGCAGACAAATCCGGGGCAGACAAATCAATCGATAAGAGTTCGGAAAGGGAACTCGAGCGCTGGGTCCAAAAATTCGGCAATCGAGAGCATCTGCTGGGAGTCGTAGTTTACGACCGCAGCGGAGCTAAGGTCGCCATCACTCCAGAGTTAGCCAAGACCATCCCCGCGGATTCACCCGTCCTGACACAGACCACAACGCACGCCATGGCAATCAGCCACGGGGAGAGCACATTTGTCAGGCTCGGATCGGTTCCGCTCCACATTCTCGCCCTGCCGGTTCGCCGGCAGGATGAAATCCTCGGCGGACTTGCGGTCGTGCATGACGCGGGGTACATCCGAACCCAAAGTCTTCTTGTGTGGCGCCAAGCATTTTTCCGCGTACTGGCCCAGGTCATCATCATCGTTTTCATAACGCTAGTGATCGTCCGCTGGAGCATAACTGGCCCCATCGCAAGGGCCGCGCAATGGATGCGCGCTCTGCGGACTGGAAAAATCTCTTCCCGCAATAGAGTCGACATGCCGGACCTCGCGATGTTTCGCCCGTTGGCGCGCGAAGTCGCTACGATGGCCGAAAGTCTAAACCATGCCCGCAACGCCGCCGAGAACGAGGCGCGCTTGCGCGAAGCTGGAGAATCCCTGTGGACCGCAGAGCGCTTGTCCGTACAACTTCGCACGCGCCTCGACGATAGCCACCTTTTTGTGGTCTCCAATCGCGAACCTTACATGCATCAGCGCAACGGAAAAACGCTCGAAGTGGTCGTTCCGCCGAGTGGTTTGGTGACGGCGCTCGAACCCGTCCTTAACGCATGCGATGGCACGTGGATCGCCCACGGCAGCGGCAACGCAGACGCCGAAGTCGTTGATGCCGGCGACCGCGTCCGCGTTCCTCCCGACGACCCTCGTTACAACCTACGCCGCGTCTGGCTGACCAAGGAGGAGGAAGAAGGTTACTACTACGGCTTCGCCAACGAGGGCCTCTGGCCCCTCTGCCACATCGCCCACACGCGTCCGTTGTTTCGCGCCGCCGACTGGCAACACTATCAGGATGTCAACCGTAAGTTCACCGACGCCGTATTGGAAGAGATCAAAAACGTAGCCAAGCCCGTGGTCCTCGTCCAGGACTATCACTTCGCGCTCCTCCCTCGCATGATCAAAGAGAAGCGTCCCGACGCGCGCGTGGCGATCTTCTGGCACATTCCCTGGCCCAATCCGGAGGCCTTCGGCATCTGCCCGTGGCAGCGCCAGTTAGTGGACGGTCTGCTTGGCGCCGACTTGATTGGCTTTCATGTGCAGTCGCACTGCAACAATTTTCTGGAGACCGTCGACCGCGTGGTCGAATCTCGTGTCGACTGGGAACATTTTTCTGTCCTTCGTCAGGATCACCGGACTCTGGTGCGGCCATTTCCTATCAGCGTCGCCTTTACCGGCGACGATGGCGCCGAAAACAACCACGGCCTCAATTACCTCGAACGCGGTGCGTTGTTGCGGAGCCTCGGCGTCGAAGCGGTCTTTATGGGTGTCGGCGTCGATCGCGTCGACTACACCAAGGGCATTCTTGAACGCTTTCTGGCGATCGAGCGGTTCCTGGAAAAATATCCGGCCTACCAGGGTAAGTTCACGTTTGTGCAGATCGGGGCGCCCAGCCGCACCCACATTAAGCGTTATCACGATCTGCTCGCCGAAGTGGAGGCGGAAGCTGAACGCATTAATTGGCGCTTCCAGGGTGGCAAGTGGAAGCCCATCGTCTTCCTCAAACGCCAGCATAGCCATCAGGAGATCGAACCCTATTACCGCGCCGCCGACCTTTGTCTGGTGACCTCGCTGCACGATGGCATGAATCTTGTGGCCAAGGAATTTCTCGCCGCGCGTAGTGACGAACGTGGCGTCCTCATCCTGAGCCAATTCACCGGCGCCGCCCGCGAACTGCGCGATGCGCTGCTGGTCAATCCCTATGACATCGATCAGACCGCAGAAGCTATCCGGGCCGCGCTCGAGATGGAGCCGGAAGACAAAGAGCTTCGTATGCGCCGTATGCGAAGAGTGATCAAAGAGCACAACATTTACCGCTGGGCCGGCATCCTAGTCGCGGAACTCTGTGAGATTCGGCTGGATCTCCCCGAGGAGGACCGTGAGAAACTTCGGGCCGCTGTCACCGTTGCTTGACCGGATCTCCGTATCGGCGGCCTGTAGTGAAAGGTGCTTCGCATCAGAGTATCGCTTTAGGGATGATTTTAAGAAGACGAAAGGACCAATCCGTTTGAGGCTCGAACTGCTGGCGCAGCTCACGCCATTTCTCCGTAAGATCGCCCAGGCGCGGCTATCGGCGCTGCTGCTCGATTATGATGGAACGCTCGCTCCGTTTCGTTCCAATCGCAGGCATGCATACCCGTATCCCGGCGTCGCGCCCCTGTTGCAAGAAATCATGAGCAGCGGCCGGACCCGCGTGGTCATCGTCTCGGGACGTGACGCCTCCGATGTCCTGCCCTTGCTCAACGTTCATCCCGTTCCCGAAGTTTGGGGCATTCACGGGCTGCAGCGCCTGAGACGCGATGGAACCACCGAAATGCCTCGTCTCGACGAGCGTACGCTCGACGGGCTTGCGGATGCCGGCCGCTGGCTCGGCTACCAGCAGCTGCAGCATACGGCAGAGTTCAAGGATGGCAGCATCGCCGTTCATTGGCGAGGTCTAAGCGACACCGAAGCCGAGGATCTCCGATCGCGTACCGTGCTTGGTTGGCGTCTCATTGCGGAACAGAGCGGCCTGGACTTGCTGGAATTCGACGGCGGAATCGAGATTCGCGCATCCGGAGCAGATAAAGGTGGCGCCGTTCGTATTTTACTTTCTGAAATTGGTCCTGATGCGCCGGTTGCCTATCTCGGCGATGACAATACCGACGAATCCGCGTTCCGGGTTATGGAAAACCGCGGCTTAGGCGTCCTCGTGCGCCCTCATCGGCGGCAGACGGCAGCCCAAGCTTGGCTGAAGCCCCCAGACGAACTCTTAACATTCCTTGGCCTGTGGCTCCAGGCCTGTACTGGACACGACACACTGGAAAGCGGCGCAGCCGCGGCGGTGAACGGATGACAACACCGGTAACGACGAACGAATCCGTTTCGACCACACAATCGGTCGCGCAGCGGACGGATTTGCGCAAACGATTTGTCGAAATTGTCGAGGATTAGCCGCAGGGAAAAGCTTTGCCGCGCCTCACCTAAGTTACTTAAAATCGACCACTCCGTTGCCGTATAATCAGTGCACTGTGCTCAAATACTCCATCGTAGTCCCTCTCCACAACGAGCAGGAGAACGTCACCGATCTCTACGCCCGCCTCAAATCCGTAATGGAAGCGAGCGGCGAGACTTTCGAGATGGTCCTCGTCGATGACGGCTCCATCGATGGCACGTTTGCATTGCTCCGTGAAATCGCAGCCGTCGACAGCCGCGTGACGATCGTCAAGCTGCGCCGCAATTTCGGGCAGACCGCCGGTCTAGCCGCTGGATTCGACCACGCCCGCGGCGAATACATCATTGCCATGGACGGGGACCTGCAACACGACCCCGCCGACATCCCGCTATTTTTGGAAAAAATTGCGGAAGGTTACGACATCGTCAGCGGATGGCGCAAGAACCGCGTTGATAATTTCTGGCTGCGCCGCATCCCGTCGCGCTGCGCCAATTGGCTCATGGCCAAGCTCAGCGGAGTAGACATCCATGATTTCGGCACGACCTTCAAAGCCTATCGCCGCGAAATACTGGGACAAGTCCCGCTCTACGGAGAGCTTCACCGCTTCATCCCCGCCCTGGCTTCATGGCACGGTGCATCGATCATCGAAGTCCCGATCAAAAACATCAACCGTGAGCGCGGCATCTCCCACTACGGCATCTCGCGTACCTTCCGTGTCTTCTTCGATCTGATTACGATCCGTTTTTTGCTAAAGTATCTGTCGCGTCCGTTGCATTTCTTTGGCACCGTAGGAATGTTTAGCATCATGGCCGGTTGCGGAATCTCCGGCTGGCTGATCCTGCAAAAACTCCTGCATCAGACCGACGTCATGTACCAGCACGGCCCCCTGATGATGTTCTCCGCCGTCCTGTTGCTAGCCGGATTGAATATGTTGGCCGTAGGCCTACTAGGGGAAATGCAAGTCCGGCACTATCATGAACCGGCACAGCGAGCCCCTTACTCGGTTGATCGCGTCCTTCGTGCACAAAGCGAAGAGAGCACCATCTCGGAATAATCGCTACCCCGGGCGAGCACGCCGGAAGGCCAGGAAGATCCGCCCGCACTACATTTCCTCTGGAGTTCCACCCCATTCCCGCGGATCGGCATCCACCACCGACTGCGAGAACGTCCATAAATGTCCGGCCAGGTCCTCCGCGTTGTACTGCCGCTCCCCATACGGATGAGTCGCCGGCTCTCGCAGGATCTTCGCACCGCGCGTTCGCGCCCGTTGACAGTGTGCGTCGGCGTCGTCGACTCGAACCAGCACAGAGTGTCCAAGGCCCAACTGACCGCTGACCTCGTGGGGACGCATTTCTCCCACGATCACCGCTCCATCTCCCACATTCATCTGCACGCGATGGCCGCCAATACGCAGCCGCACGCTGAATCCGAAAGCGTCGCAAAGCCAGGCTGCAGCCTGATCCACATCGGGATACGACAGGAAGGGAATGACTGTGGCATTCGGAATCGATCTGTTTGACTGCTTCACGCTCCTCCTCGCCAACCTATCGAGTTACGGGATCAACCGAATTTAGGTAGAATTTGTCAAAATTGTCCAGTAATTAAGACACATCATGTCCAACCCAAACGACCAAGCGCTACTCAACGCACTCCTCGATTCCTGGGACCGGAACAACACCATCCTGGTCAACCTGCTGCATGTCCTTCCGGAGAATGCGTCGAACATCCGGCCAATGGAGGGCAGCCCGTCCGTTGCGGAGCTATTTTCCCACATCCACTATGTAAGACTGGTGTTCGTCGAGGAGGACGCCCCCGAGTTCGCGAAAAGCCTTCCCGAAAAAGAGTGGTCCGTAGAGCACGACCGCAAGCTGATGGCGCAAATGCTGAACGACAGCGCGAAGGTGGTGGGCGACGCGGTTCGGAGCAGGGTAGCGTCAGGACGCGGAATGGATCTTCACTACGATCACCCAATACTCCTGCTCCAGCACATGATCTGGCACGAGGGATACCATCATGGCCAGATCAAGCTGGCCTTGAAGCTCGCAGGCTACCCAATCAGCGACGACCAAGCCGGACCAATCTCCTGGGGCGTCTGGATGAACAAGAATAAGTAGTGGCGTCTCCTCCGATGACTATCGAGGACTATAATTTCTTCCGCCATGTCAGTTACAACCCAGTTCGAGTTACGTCTGGCCGGACGGATGTCGCGCCTCGGCACCGAGACTGCCTTTGAAGTCCTAAATCGCGCCCGCGCCCTTGAGAGACAGGGCAAACAGATCATCCATCTCGAAATCGGCGAGCCCGACTTCGACACTCCCGCTAACGTTGTGGAGGCCGGAATCGATGCCCTCCGCAAAGGATGGACTCACTACGGACCCGCCGCCGGCCTGCCCGAACTGCGGGAGGCGATTGCCGAGTATGTAAGCCGCACTCGAAACGTTCCCGTATCGAGCGAAGAGGTGGTTGTAGTCCCGGGCGGCAAGCCGATTATTTTCTTCATTATTTTGGCACTCATTGAAGCTGGAGATGAGGTTATCTACCCGAATCCAGGATTTCCTATCTATGAGTCGATGGTCAATTATTCTGTGGGCAAGGTGATCCCGATTCCGCTGCGCGAGGACCGTGATTTCTCCATCGACACAAAAGAGCTGGCCTCGCTCATCAACGACCGCACGAAGCTGATTATCTTAAACTCGCCGCACAATCCGACCGGCGGAGTGCTCACGAAAAAAGACATTTTCGAGATCGCCGAAGCGATCGGCGACCGCAACATCATGATTCTGTCGGACGAAATCTACAGCCGACTGATTTACGACGGAGACCATTTCTCGATCATGAGCGTCCCCGGGTTCAAAGACCGAACGATCTTGCTCGACGGTTTCTCGAAGACCTATGCGATGACCGGATGGCGTCTTGGATACGGCGTAATGCGCCCCGATTTGGCTACCCCGATCGCGCGTCTGGTAACCAATTCGACATCTTGTACCGCCAGCTTCACGCAAATCGCTGGAATCGAAGCACTGCGCGGTGATCAGTCGTCGGTCGACAAAATGAGCGCCGAATTCAAACACCGCCGTGACGTCTTTGTGGCTGGACTCAATCGAATCAAGGGCTTCTCCTGCCGCGTGCCGAAAGGCGCGTTCTACGCCTTCCCCAACATCACGAAAACCGGCTGGACGTCAAAGAAACTAGCCGACGCGCTCCTCGAACAAGCCGGAGTAGCCTGCCTCTCCGGTACCTCCTTCGGCGAATATGGAGAAGGCTATATCCGCTTCAGCGTAGCCAACTCTCTAGAAAATCTGAACAAAGCTCTCGACCAGATCGGTGCATGGACGGAAAGGAATCTGTAGCGAAGTTTTGGCTGTTTTCCCAAAAAGCAAGCAGCCTTCATCTCACGTTGACAATCAGGAAGCCGGAGATGGTGTAAACTCTCCCGCCATGACCAACATCGACAAGCATTCCGCCGGTTCCTTCTGCTGGATCGAACTCCACACCAGCGACCAACCCGCCGCCAAGAATTTCTACGCCGCTCTCTTCGGTTGGGAGCCAAACGACATGCCGATGGGGCCGAATGACTTCTATACCATCTGGCGACTGCAGGGCCGCGACGCCGCTGCCGGATGCACGCTGCGACCCGAGGAGAGCGCCCATGGAGTTCCTCCCCACTGGATGATTTACATCTCCGTCGATGACGTCGATGCGTCCGTGACCAAAGCGCAGGGATTGGGAGGCACAATTATCGCACCAGCCTTCGACGTTATGGATGCGGGCCGCATGGCGGTCATCCAGGATCCGACTGGGGCGGTCTTCTGTCTGTGGAAGGCAAAGGGAAGCACAGGAATCGGGATCGCCGGAGAACACGGCACGCTTTGCTGGGCTGATCTGAGCACGCCTGATACGAAACGCGCTTCTGATTTCTACTCCGCCCTTTTCGGCTGGCAGATCGCCGCCGATCCAAAAGACAAGTCCGGCTACCTGCACATCAAGAACGGCGAGCACTTCATCGGAGGCGTGCCACCCTCCATCTATCGCCAGCCCGGAACGCCCCCGCACTGGATGGCCTACTTCCAGGTTGACGACGTCGATACCACTGCCAGCATCGCGAAGGAAAAGGGCGCGAGTCTTTTTATGCCCCCAATGACCGTAGAAGGAGTCGGTCGAATGTCGGTGATCGCGGACCCGCAAGGCGCTGTGTTCGCTATTTTCAAGTCGGGGCGCTGAAGCCTCCGACGACCTTCACTCGTGTATTCGGAGCGTGGACATGCCAGTTAAACAAGGAGCACTGGAGCTTCTGCAGCATCCAGCGTCGCAGGAATTGTTGCGATCGAAAATCCCGGCCCGTTTGGCCTATGTCTGGATGGACGGTACGCCACGCGTGGTCCCCATTTGGTTTCATTGGAATGAGAAAGACTGCAACATCGTGCTTGCGACCCCAACCAAAGCTCCCAAACTGAAGGCGCTGGCGAAAAACCCTAAAGTTGCGTTGACGATTGACGACAACACTTTCCCCAATAAAGTGCTGCTGGTGCGCGGTTCCGCGCGGCTCGAACCGATGAAGGGCGTGGTGCCCGAGTATGCAATGGCTGCCGACCGTTATTTCGGGCCTGAGCAGGGAGGAGCCTGGGTGAAACAAATGGCCTCACTGATAAAAGATCAAGACATGGTGCGGATCACGATTACTCCCGAATGGGTCGGTCTCCTCGATTTTCAGGCGCGCTTTCCGAGCGCGCTGCCGCTTTGAGGATGGCGGGCTTCGCACGAATCGGAAAATAAAAATCGTATATATTAAGGCACTCTATTAAGTCACTCTATTAAGTCACTCTATTAAGTCACAATGAACGTCACCCCGAGCCGCTCGACTCTCTCTGATATCACTGCCGTCATGATGCTGTTGCTGTTCGCCGTCCTGTCGGGCGGCGCCGCGCTGCATGAGTCGGTCGCTATCGACGAAGTCGCCCATATTGGCGCTGGACTCAGCTATCTACAGAAGTTCGATCTCCGGCTGAACGAAGAGCACCCGCCAATCGCCAAAATGCTGGCGGCAATTCCGCTGGTTTTGCGCGGGACGCACGCCGATTATTCAAGTCCATCATGGACCGAGAGCCGCAAATTTCTGCCACACGCCTATCTCGGACAATGGGTATTCGGCGAATGGGTGCTCGATCACTGGAACGATACCGCGACGACGCTGGCCTGGGTCCGCCTGCCGATGTTGCTACTCACGCTCGCCCTCGGTTGGGTCGTCTATCTATTCGGCTGCCGCATCGGTGGTCGATGGGCCGGACTTCTTTGCCTCAGCGCTTACGTCAGCGCACCGCTTTTTCTGACCTTTGGGCCGTTGGTCTTGACCGATGTCGCTGTTACTTTTTTTTCATTACTGACACTATGGTCGTTCGCTGAAATCTGGCAGGAACCTACGCCCAGGAAAGTGACAGTATTTGCGGCGTTCCTGGCCGGTGCGCTGCTTTCGAAGTTCTCTGCCGGACTTCTGTTCTTTTCGTTTGGCTTCTTCGGACTTAGCACGCGCTGGCGTTCGATTCCGGGCCAGCCGCTCGCGAAGCTCGATGTTCGCGCGTGGCGTCGACTGCGCTGGCGAGCGACGCTGCGCGGAGTCGTCTATGCCGCGGTGGCAGTCTACGTTGTCTACTTCATCTTTTCCTGGAACCAGACTTCCGATGTGCTCTACCTTATCGGGCACGGACCAGCTTGGGCGCCAGTCAGGCGACTGTTGATGCCGCCGTGGCTTTATTTAAGGGGACTTCTGGTTCTTTTCTTCAACTTTGTGCGGCCCACTTTCATTCTTGGGACAAGGTATCCTCGCGGCGTCTGGTTTTACTTCCCGGTCCTTTTTGTGCTCAAGTCGACTCTGGGATTTCTCGGTTTGATCGTAACGGCTATTGTTGTGTATTTTGCTCGCGGTCGCAGCGCTGACGGTCAAACATCGGCGCTTGCCCCCGAGACCGCAGTGCAGTGGCGTGTGCTCTGGGTAACCCTGTCCGTTTTTACGGCGGCTTCGATCCTGGGACACTTCGATGTCAGCTTCCGCCACTTCACGATTCCGCTTGTGCTCGCGATTCTGATGCTCGCCCCTTTGCCGAATCTATTAGGCAGACTGCGCCAATCGGCTCCACTTGCCGCGCGCATCGCTATCGCTCTTACGGTAGTGTTCGCCGCCAGCAGCGTCGTCACGGCGGTTCGTACCTACCCGCATTATTTTCCGTACTTCAACGCCATCGGTATGGGCCGTCCAGCGTACTGGCTGGCGAGCGACTCGAACGTTGACTGGAATCAGGCGCTACTCGAAGTAAAGCAGTTCGCTGACCGGCACAATATCGCAAAACTAGAGATCGACAGTTACGGATTCAGCGACCCCGCTGCCATCGTGCCACAATCGGACGTTTGGAACTGCCAGCGCCCCACCGCTGCCGACGACGGACAGTGGGTCGTCGTTTCCGCGAACATGATTCTCGATTCCCACAACTGCGGCTGGTTGCTGCAATATCCAAGCGAGACTCTGGCGGCGGGAGGGATGTATGCTTTTCGCCTGCCATCGCCAGTTCCGGCTGCCGGAACTCCAGGAGGTCCACCTCTCCCGGCAGATCAGCGTGAGTTTGTCGGCATACCCGTTGACATCCGCGTCCTGTTTGTAGACATCATACGCCATCCCGAGAAACTTGGCCCCACTTCAGACGCATTCGCCGCTCAGTTTGCGGAGGCCCAAGCCAAGGACAAAGCTGCAAAAGCCAAGAAAAAGCAATAGCGAAAACCCGCGGTTTGCCTCTCTCGCGGGCCGGATGGTACAACCCTTCCGAGGTCTCCGCTCGTGAAAAAGATACTTCTCGTTCTAATCCTCGGTGTTCTCCTCGGCGCTCCGTTCGTGGGCGTTCGTGGCGCTGATACGTCGCGGCAAATCAATCTTCCCACCGGCAAGAAGCTGACTGTGCCAGTTCCCGGATACCTCGGCCGCACCAACAGTTTTCCCGCAACCATCGCGGTCAGCCCCGACGGCCGCTATGCTGCCTTGTTGAATCAGGGCTATGGCACGCAAGAAGCGCAGGCCCGTCAGTCAATCGCGATTCTCGATCTCAGCAACAATCAGCTGCGTGATTTTCCCGACGACCGCCTCAGCGACGACTATTCCACCCGCCAAAGCTATTTCATTGGCCTGGCGTTCTCGACCGACGGTAAGCATATCTATGCCTCGATGGGATCGATTACTGACCCGACGGGCGAGAAGCCAAAGAGCACGGGCAACGGCATTGCCGTTTACAAGTTCGCAGATGGCGAGGTGAGTCCCGACCGCTTCATCAAGATTGCGCCGCAAAAACTATCGGAAGGTAAGGTCGTCGCCTTCGGCCATCGCAAGACTCCAGCTGGAACTGCGACTCCGTATCCTGCGGGTTTTGCGGTTTTGTGGGGGCCTAATGGCGACCGTCTGGTCATCGCTAACAATCTTTCGGACAACGCCATCGTGCTTGATACCAGCAATGGCAAGGTCTTGCAGTCGTTCGATCTCAGCCGGAATCGGAACATCCCGGCAGCATATCCATACACCGTGATCGCCAACAAAGCGGGGACGAAGGCGTGGGTGAGTCTGTGGAATGCGGCCGCGGTCGCGGAATTAAATCTTGAGACAGGAAAAGTCGCACGATTGATCGATGTGGGTAAGCCCGCCGATCCCATCGCCCCCGGCCCTCATCCGACTGCGATGGTTCTGAACTCTCATGAAAACATGCTGTACGTCGCCTTGAGCAATGCCGACTCGGTGGTCGGAGTTAATCTGGACGAGGGTAAAGTAAGTCAGGTGTATGACACGAAGATGCTTGGGACCGTTCCACAAGCCATAGCCCTCTCGAAAGATGACGAGCGTCTCTTCGTTGCTACTGGCGCACTCGACGCCGTTGCCGTCTTTGGAACCGGCGGTGCTGGCCACGGCGTTAAAGGAGGAGACAGCCGTTCCCTTGGTTTCATCCCTAGCGAGTGGTACCCGAGCGCTCTAGCCATCGCAGGTAATGATTTGCTGATCGCCACCGCCAAAGGCCAAGGCAGCGGCCCCAACAACATGCTCGGCAAGCTGAAAGGTGAACGCAAGAGAAAAGAGCATCCCTACATTCCAACTTTGATTGGCGGATCAGTCGCGCGCATCAGCCTCGCCGACATCGACAAGAATTTCGCCACCTGGATGCACCAGGTCGAAGAAAACAATCTACTCGTTCCGAAAGGCGGCAAGATGGAATTTGCCGGCGGCACAAATCCCATCCGACACGTAATCTACGTTTTGAAAGAAAATCGCACCTACGATCAGATTTTCGGAGACCTACCCGTCGGCGACGGCGACAAATCGCTCACCATGTACGGAGCGGATATCACTCCGAATCAACACAAACTTGCCCTGCAATTCGGAGTACTCGACAACTTTTACGACAGCGGAGAAGTTTCCGGCGACGGCCACATATGGTCGACCGCTTCGACCACCACGGATTACAACGAGAAAAACTGGCCTATCAGCTATCGCAGCAAAGAGCGCACCTATGATGCCGATGGCACCGTAGCCGACGAGCTGCCGTTAGAGCAAGGAATCCCCGACATCGACGATCCTGCGACCGGCTTCCTGTGGGACAACCTTGCAAGAAAAGGTCTGACCTATCGCATCTACGGAGAGTTCATCAACCCGATCTGGTGTAAGAGCCAAAAAGTAGAGTCGCCAAAAATGGGAACGCCGTCAGCAACCTCGGCTCCATGCCCTGTAACCGAAATCAAGAAGGGTGATCCGCTACCCGCGAACCTGGGCAACCCGCGAGGTGGCCCCAGTCCGTGGCCGTGGGCGATACCGCAGGTGAAACGCATGCGTCCGACGAAGGCGGCGCTGCGCGATCACTTCGATCCGCTCTACCCCGATTTTGAAACCGATTATCCCGACCAGCTTCGCGCCGACGAATTCCTCCGCGAGTTTGACGAGTTTGTGAAAGCCAAAGGCGCGCCAGGAGGACCAGCGAAAGAACTGCCCCAGTTCTCGCTGATCTATCTGCCTGACGATCACACCGGAGGCACGCGCCCCGGCCATCCTACTCCACAAGCGTCGGTTGCCGACAACGATCTCGCGCTCGGACGGATTGTCGACGCGGTCTCACACAGCCCTTATTGGGACGACACCGCCATCTTCGTCATCGAAGACGACGCGCAGGATGGAGCCGATCACGTCGACGCCCATCGCTCGACGGCGCTCGTCATCAGCAAATATTCGCCGCTGGTCGAGAAGAGCCCGCAGCAGCCGTTTGTCGACCACAATTTCTACACGACCGTCAGCATGATTCACACCATGGAATCGCTGCTCGGGCTGAAGCCGATGAATCTGTTTGACGCGTACGCGCCACTGATGGCTCCGTTGTTCGCCGGTCCGGGAACCGAGCCGCCCTATCGTGCGGACGATAAGAATCTCCAGAACGGCCTAATCTACAAGGTGAACGAAAAGAACGCGCCCGGCGCGAAAGAATCTTCGCTCATGGATTTCTCAAAACCCGATGCGGCCGACGCCAAGACGTTGAACGCCATCCTGTGGCGCGATGCCAAGGGCGATGCGCCGTTGCCCGTCACAGGCGGTTCACATTCGGAGCCGTAACCCTCATTTAGAATGTTTTGGTGGCGTCTCCCATCCAGTGCAGCGATCTGCGTAAGACTTACGACGGCAAGGTCGAAGCCGTTCGCGGAGTCAGCCTGCAGATCGAGACGGGCCAATGTTTCGGATTGCTTGGTCCGAATGGAGCGGGGAAAACAACAACCATCGAAATTCTCGAAGGGCTGCTCCCGCCCACCTCAGGCGAAGTCCGAATCTTCGGCCACACCTGGAACGAAAACCCGCGCCAATTGCGCGAATGGATCGGGATTTCGCTGCAGGAAACACGGCTCTCTGAGAAATTGAACGTTCGCGAGACCGTGGAACTCTTCGCCAGCTTTTACAGCGAGCCCCGACCCGCCGATGAAGTGATTGCGGAACTCGAACTCGGCGAAAAAGCCGACGCCTGGGTCGGCAAACTATCTGGCGGACAGAAGCAGCGACTTGCCGTCGCCACGGCTCTCGTCGGCAACCCACGCATTCTTTTTCTCGACGAGCCGACCACTGGACTCGATCCTCAAAGTCGCCGGCAGCTCTGGGAAATTATCCGCGGATTTCAGAAAAAAGGAGGCACCGTCCTGCTCACCACGCACTACATGGACGAGGCCGAGCGGTTGTGCGACCGGCTTGCGATTGTCGATCACGGCCAGATCATCGCCGACGGTACTCCTGCGGATTTGATTGAGCGGCTTGGCGGACATCACGTTGTGGAGTTTCAAATCAACAGTGATGCGAGCGGCAACGGTCATGGCGACAACCGTGGCGACAATTCAGATCGTTGGCGCTCGTTACCGAGCGTCGAATCCGTCCGGCGCGAGGATGCAACGATTTGTCTTAGCGTCCGCGAGCCGCACCTCACGATTCCCGCGCTGCTCGATGCGGTCGCGAAAGACGGTCATCACCTCGAACACTTGAGTACGCGCCAAGCGAGCCTTGAAGATGTTTTCGTCCAGCTAACAGGGCGTCACCTGCGAGAAGACTGAATGGCGACAACGACGACGACGAAAACGACGGTGGAACCAGTGCTGGCGCAGACCGGCAAGAACGAGCGGCCGCCGCTGCGCAACGGGCGCTTGTCCGGATATCGGCATCTGCTCTGGGCGCGCCTCTTGGAGCTCAAGCGCGAGCCGGAAGTCATCTTCTGGGTGTTCGTTTTTCCGTTGTTGTTAGCGGCGGGATTGGGCTTTGCGTTTCGCGATAAACCCGCGGATGTCGCCTCGGTCGTCGTGATCGCCGGCGCCGGCGCGCAGAAAACGCAAGCCATGCTGCAGAGTCCGTCTTCGACTCCGACTTCGACTTCACCCGCGCATGCGAGCGCACAAGCCACGATTCGTGCCAGCGTACTTGATCGCGACGCGGCGTTAAAGGGTTTTCACTTCGGTAAATTTGATCTCGCGATTGAGTCCAATCCCGACAGCACCTATACCTTCTATTACGATCCGGCGCGCCCGGAAAGCGTCCTGGCGCGCGCCGAAGTCGACGATGCGCTCCAAGCCGCCGCCGGACGCAAAGATGTCGTGACGACCACCGCGCAATCTTCCAGCGAGCCAGGGTCGCGCTATATCGACTTCCTGATTCCCGGACTCCTCGGAATGAACCTGATGAACTCCGGCATGTGGGGAATTGGATTTGCCCTTGTTGAAATGCGCCAACGCAAACTGCTGAAGCGCTTCGTGGCCACTCCCATGCGGCGCAGCGATTTCCTGCTCGCGCTGGTGAGTAGCCGGCTGGTTCTGATGGTGATCGAGGTTGGGTTGCTCTTAGGGTTCGGCGTAATCGTCTTTCACATGCGCGTTCAGGGTTCGGTCCTGTCCGTGGTTCTCTTGGGGGCTGCCGGGGCGGTAACTTTCGGCGGCCTCGGCTTGCTCACCGCTTGCCGCGCGCAGAAGATCGAAAGCGTCTCGGGACTGCTCAATTTGGTGATGATGCCGATGTGGATCTTCTCTGGCGTCTTCTTTTCTTACCAGAAATTTCCGGCGATCGCGCAGGCCTTCATCAAACTGTTACCGCTGACCGCGCTCATCGATACCCTTCGCGCCACCATCATCGAAGGCGCATCACTCGCATCCCAATCCGGGAGATTGCTAGTGCTGGCGGTATGGGCGGCGGTCTCGTTTGTGCTGGCCCTGCGTTGGTTTCGCTGGACCTAACCCAGCAGGTGCCAATCAGAACGCCGGTTTCCCCGCCATTCTCCACGACCACATCAGAAACGAAGTCGCTGTGAGGTCGATGCCAGGTTCGGTCGTTGTGTAAGACTGCATGTTGTCCTGATAGACCGCCAACTGCGAAGGATCAAACGCTCCGTCGTTGCCGTTAAATTTCTTGAAAGTGTCGACGCCGTCAGCCGGACAGAGAATCATCTCATCGACGACGCCGGACGTCGTACCCCCGCTAGGCCCTTCGACCGCCGCGCCCCAAAGCACCGGAGTGCCTCCGGAGGTCCCGTCCTGAGCGCCCGCCAGATTGGCGACCTGATGCTGAATGCAGTTTGGAAATGTGCTGCCGTCGCCGACGATAAAAGACGATCCCCAGGCGTTTGCTCCCAGAATGTTGCCAAGCCAGCGCTGAGAGTATGTGTCGTAGAACTTGTCATTTGTAAGATAGGCCGCCTCGCTGGCCATTACCGAGATGCCCGCGCCGTGAGAGGTTGTGTCGCAACAACTCCATCCAGTGCCGAAGCCCCAGGCATCGGTGCCCGCCTGCTTGATCGCGTCCCCGACTTGCCGCAACAACTGTGATCGCACTCGTGATGCAGACACCGGCAGTCCGGTCGGATCCCCCGCCATTTCGAGCGCGCGATATAACTCGAAGTGCGCCAGTCCGCTCACATCGTACAAGTTGAGCGTGTCGGCGTAGCCTCGGTTGTAAATCCGCACGATGTAATCATGTCCAAACCTGGCTGCTTGCGACAGATAGTCCGTCGGGTCGGTGTGGGGCAATCCGGCCGGAAGATTCTGGCCCCCGGAGGCTTGCAAAGCAAAATACAGTTCCGTCGCGCCCAGCTCCATGTCGTCGTCCCAAACGTTCTCCGGATAGCCGTCAAATGGACTGATCGTCAGCAGGCAACTTCCGCATGTGCCTCCGTATTCCGCAGGCGCGGGATCAGGGTAAGTGAGATCCGCGAGCGCGAAGACGTCCTCGGCATTGCGCAGACATTGGTTTGCGAACCACGGACGAGAATTTCGATTGAGCTGGTAACACAGCGCGAAGTCGGCCGCCAATCGCCCCGCAAGATTAGGGCTGATCGGCGATCCCGGCGGCCCAGCTAGGTACACCGGCCGATTGCAGATGTAATAAGTAGTCAGCGCATCGCACGCTCTCGGGTCGCCAGGCTGCTGGAAGTGATCCGCCGCTTGCGGCAGCGTCCAAATGTCGTATTCGGTGATCAGGCAGAACGGACTTGAAAACGAGCCACCGCAAGCTGTCGACCCGGGATCGCCTTCGCCGAAGTAGTCCCAATCTTGGGTGTTGTCGACCTGATAGTAGAGTGTCTTGGTTTTGTCGTCCCACATCTTGAGGAGCCAGTCGACGCCGAACTGGGCTTCCGCCGTGAAGTCAGAGGACGCGGGCGCCCCGGCTCCGCTGGTGCCGGCATAGGAGGTCGATCCCGCCGGAGCCGGCGGATTGAGTGGGGCGCCGGCCCCCATCTGGGCAGGGAAGTCACGGACTCCGATCTGCATCAGCGCAGCGGTGTAGCTAACGGTCTCGACATACTTTTCATAGTCGCCGGCGTCCCACCAGCCGCCGCTGGCATCGATGTTCGGCAAGCCAGCCAAGACGAGCGGAGTTGTCGGCGGAGCGGTATCGATAAAGTCGTTGCTGTCGAGCGGCGGCGTCAGGTAGACCTTCGCGTTCGAGTCTTTGAGATGGCCCGGCGCGGTTCGTAACGCATTTGGAACGAACTGTTTCCCATCCCGTTGCGTCTGGTAAAAGAACAAAGTGTTCAACAGCAATCCCGCGTAGAGATTGTCGGCCGTGTCCACCGCGAAGACCGGCGACACGGCCTTCGCTGAGCCTGACACTTTGATCGTATAAACGTCCCCCGCAGGAACGTCGAAATCAATCGCGTACACGTTGTAGGAGACGCGATTGCTGTGACCCCATATTCCGAGGAACGCGCCGACGGTGCCGGAGTGGACGATCTCACCTTTCGTGTTGATCACGCTGAAAGTCTCGCCAGACGACGCTGTCGTGGACATGAAATAGGCGCGGAAAGGCGCCGAGCCTGCTTCGTATCCGGCCTGATTAACCCGAATAAATGTGGTTTGGGCCATCGAAGCTTGTGCACAAGAAAAAAGAAGAATCAAAGAAATTCGCAGGGATTGCCAAAGGCAGGAAGTGAGAGGAACCATGGCTAACTCCGGGCGGGGAGATCTATTAAAACCATTTAATAAAAGAACATACGCCGGGATTCTGTTAGCGTCAACTGTTTGTGTCAGGCGATAGCCGCTAGGGGCAGGGCGTTCAAGGCAGCACCGGACGCGGCCACGAGGGCCTCAGGCTCGCATGCCGAAACCCGCTGGCGAGTCATTTCACCCATGCGATCGCGGATTCTTCTTGTACTCATCAAACGCGTCCAGGAACGAGTCAATCTCCTGCTTCGACAAGTAATAAGGGGTAGACAATCGCAGCTTACTCGGCTCGGCCCCGCGGACTCGAATTCTCTTTACCGTCCACAGCCAGTGCTCAAGATCCATCCGGACGAGAGGCGGCACGTTAACCGTCGCGATTGCGCACCTCATCGAGGCGTCGGGAGACGTCCACGACGTTGCTCCTCGCTTCATCATCCCAGCCAGAATGTAGTCGCAGAGTTGGCGATGGCGCCGCTCGATTCGGTCAATGCCGATATCGTTCGCGAGTTGGATGGACGCGCGGAGCCCCCAAAGCGCCGGTACGTTTGAGCTTCCGATGCGCTGGAAGCGCTCGGCTCGGAGTTTCGTATCGTCCCAGCCTTCTGTGGCAATTGTGTTCCAGAGGCGATCGATCATCTCGTCTCTGACGTAGAGGAATCCCGAGCCTTTCGGTGCCTGCAGCCATTTGTGGGGGCTGGCCGAATACATATCGCACCCCAGTTCGTGCAGATTGAGGCGCATCATGCCGGGGACGTGAGCTCCGTCTACGGCGCTGATGATGCCTTTGCTTCGGGCCAGAGCGCACAGCTCTTTCACGGGCAGGACCACCCCAGAGAAGGTCGTAATGTGGCTGAAGAACAAGACTCGCGTGCGCGCTGTAATGGCGTCGCTGAAAAGGGTCAAGACCTGCGCCGGACTTTCTACCGGCCGGGGCAGAGTAACTTTTTTAACGACGATTCCGTAGCGCTTGGCCTTCAGGTCGAAGGGATGTTCGCCTCCCGGATGCTCTTGGTCGGTGATTAGAACTTCGTCTCCCGGCTTGAGGTCAAGGCCATTGGCGATGTAACTGTTGGCTTCGGTGGCGTTACGCAAAAGCGCAATTTCATCGCGGTCGCAACCCACGAAAGCGGCTAGCGGATCGCGAAACTGATTCCATGCTGCGTATCCCCAGATGGGGTAGTCTTCGGGATCGGTCTCGTTGAGTTTTTCGCACGCCTCGTAGCCCTCAAAGACGGCACGCAAAACCGGGCCTGGGCTCGACCCCACGGTGCCGTTATTCAAGTAGATTTCGTCGCTAGGGATAAGGAACTGCTTGCGCAGTTCCCGCCAGTAGGCCTCTTCGTCCTGCTCGAAAAGCGAGCGCGCCGGAAGGTTCTTTGGTAGCGATTCCAATTGAGCCCAGAGTTGGCCCCGCCAAGCCGTAGATGCCATTGCCACGGACGAGGCGGAGGCGAATGAGGACGATAAGAAGCTGCGGCGGCTCAACATGCGGAATACCTCATATAAGCGCTCCCGACTTTTCGAAAGTCGCGCCATGGTACACCGTGGCAGAAGAAACGAGAAGCCGCGCTAGCTACCGACCGGCTACCCGTGGCGGGCACAGCGCCGGCCATCGGGGGCGCGTCCTTCCTCGGCTAGCCGCGTCCACTACTGCCAAGAGCGCCCCGGTTATTTAAGAAATATGGAAACCAATATGTAAACAAAGGCGCTGCCCTCGAAAATACCGGGTAACTCTCGCGGTTCGGATTGCGTCCAATCTAGCGGGGAGTTCCGCCCGCTTGGGCTTGCGTACAGGGGTATAATCGACTTAACCGACCGGGTTTCCCCACGGGGTGTCCAAATGCCGTTCCGCAAATCGCTTCTCTCCCTGAGTTTCGTTGTATTGAGTTTCCTTGCGTTGACCATGCTGCCAGCTCTGGCACAAGATCAGACTTCACAACCTGCCAGTACGCAGCCGTCGGCGCAGGCTCCAGCATCAACGCCCCCATCGACATCCCCCGGGTCAACACCAACAGACCCGACCGGACAACCGAGCGCTCCTCCGGCGGATACCAAAGACGCATCGACGACAGCCACGTCTGCCGACACTTCGACCGGGGCGCCTCCGATACAAGAGCCCGACGATAGCAAAGTGAAGCATGACGGCAGCAGGGCTGATGTCGACGCGATCGGCAACCGCAAGGTTGGCGGGCGCGGAGTGGGTGATTGGTATTCGCTCGAAAGCGAAATTCGAATGGGCAAGCAATACTCGATGCAGGTCGAGCAGGGCTTGAAAATGGTGCAAGACCCGGTTGTAAACGAGTACGTCAATCGCATCGGGCAGAATCTGGTGCGGAATTCCGACGCGCAGGTTCCGTTCACGATCAAGGTAGTCGATTCTGACGAAGTCAACGCCTTCGCCTTGCCCGGAGGATTTTTCTACGTAAACTCGGGTTTGATCCTGGCGGCCGATGAAGAGGCCGAACTTGCCGGGGTGATGGCGCACGAAATTGCTCATGTCGCAGCCCGTCACGGAATGCGGCAGATGACGCGGGCGAACATTGCGCAGATCGCGACCCTCCCCCTCATTTTTGTTGGGGGCGGCATCGGATATGGGATCTACGAAGCGGCTGGCTTGGGTCTGCCACTCACATTCATGAAGTTCCAGCGTAATTTTGAAGCGGAAGCCGATTACCTCGGTCTGCAATACATGTACAAGACGGGGTACGATCCCCAGGCGTTTATCGCCTTCTTCGAAAAGATTCAGGCGAAAGAGAAGAAGAAACCCGGCACTTTGGCCAAGGCCTTCGCCTCGCATCCGCAGACCCCGGACCGCATTGAAGAATCGCAGAAGGAGATTGCGACGATTCTTCCGGCGAAAGCGCAATACATCGTTTCGACCTCAGAATTTGACGATGTGAAATCGCGCCTGGCGACGATTCAGAACCGGCACAAGGTGATCGAGGAGAAGGATGGAACCAAGCCCAGCTTGCGCCGCGCTTCGACTGGCAGCGACAAAGGCGGGTCGGACAAGACTAGCAGCGACGACGATCGTCCAACCCTCAAGCGGCGCGACGATAGCCCAAGTCAGAACTAACCAAGTCTGGGAACAATAAGAAACCGGCGGGCTTCAGAGCCCGCCGGTTTTGTTTTGCCGCAACTCGATCGACTTTCGACCTCGATTCAATAGACCACGACAGGCCTACGACCCCGCTGAGACTGCTTTCACCGTGATCGTCGTGCCCTCGACCTCTCCAGAGACCTTTGCTTTCGCTCCCGCGAGGCTATCCAGTTTCTCGAGCGTGGCTTTGTCAGAAGTGGCAAGGGTATAAACGGTGTCTCCCACGACGAGTGCGTAGGCAGATCCGTGCTTCACGCATCCGCGCGTGCAATCGGCGGCTTTGCCGGGCATTTCATGTTTCGCTCCGCACATGGCGTCGCTGACTTCACCAGTTAGGGTCTGGCTCTTGCCGGCAGCGAGCGCGGGAATGACTGCCAGGCCGAGCATCATCGCCATCATAAGAACCGTGGTCGTAATTCGATTTGCTTTCATCCTGCGAATCTCCTTGGAAATATTCTATCTGTTCGCGACCAGCGCCGCCGCACCTACTGTTGTCGAAAGCGTATTTCGACGTCCACGGTCTTATCCCTCGCGTCAGGCGTTTCACGAACATTGACGGACCATTGCACCCCCCGAGGTACAAGCTCATGGGTTTGCGCCAAAAACTTCTTGGGATAGTCAGCGTTATAAGGTTGGCCTGCGGCGAGAGTCCATGCCGCCTGTAGCCGAGCTTGCGCCTGCGTGTCGAGTCCGAGGATGTCCAGTTCCCCCATCTTGTATTGGTCGCCTTCGACAACATCAATATCGTAGTGCACGGCGCTCTTCACGTCGTCGAATTGGGCATCGGTCTTGACCTTAACCATCATGTAACCGCGGCTACGGTAGAGCTTGGTTACATCTTCGATGTCGCGAACCAGGCGCACAGCATCGGCAGGCTGACCGGGCGCCAAGTGAAGGCGGGCAGAGACCTCGTCGGTGTGTATTGCCGATGTGCCTTTCCAATCGACGCCCGAAGAAACGTAAACCTTGCCGGGCGTCACGGGGATGACAGCGTCGACTTGAATGTCCGCCAGGTTGCTGGCATCTGGCTCGGCGGCTGGTTGGGCGATCACGCGGGCTTCGGGTATTCCGAAGGCGGCCTTCAAATACCCACGCTGCTGGTAAACCGGCAACAGGTCATATTTCGCGGTCTCGACGAGGGCTGTGCGTCCATATTCAGCGCCCACCAGGCGGCGCGCAGCCGTCGCGAGCAGCGCCGCGTGTTCGGCAGACGCTCCCGGGAATTCGATGGCATGTATGCGGATGGTGAGTTCCTCGACCCGGTAGACGAATGATGACAGCAGGCCTCCAGGAACGTCTTGATGTGGCGTCACATCCACATGGCCCGGGAGGTGTTTCTCACTGAGGATGCTTTGCAGCGCCTCGGTGACCTGGTCCGACAGACTGCCCGTGAGCGGCAACAATTGCTTGAATAACGGGACTCGGGCGCGTAATGCCGATTGCAGTTCGGCGTCGGTGAACCACACAAAATTCTCGAATTGTGCAGGAACCAGGTTTGCGCTATCTACATCGGCAAGGCGCAATTCGAGCCTTACTCCTGTTCCCGACGACGAGTAGGAGTAGGAAACATCGCTAAAGAAGCCTGAACTCCCGATGCGCTGCACAGCTTCCTTGAAATCGCCGTCGGCTGCTGACTGCCCAATTTGCAGGCCACATGCGGCAAGAACTTCCTTGTCGGTATAACGCTTGGTTCCGGTCACCTTGAGTGAGATAAGTCTGTCGGTACCAACGAGAGGCGTGTGGGGGACGGATTGTTTTTGCGCGACAGCGGCGGAGACCATGAGTGCCAAGATTATGAGGAATTGATCTGCCTTCATTTGGAGCCCTTTCCGGCTCCGGCCGTAGCGAAGTTCTTCTGCCTTACGGCAATGTCCATGAACGCCTTGGCCGCACGGCTTAGCGATTTGTCTTTGCGGAAGACGATCGCAAGATCGCGCCGGATTTGCGCATCTGCAAGTGTGATCGCGACGAGTGCCTTGGCGCGAATATCTTCTTCAATATTCGACCGGGCGATGAATCCGACGCCGACGTCAGCAGCGACGAAACGTTTCAGCAATTCGCTCGAATCGAGCTCCATGGCGAAGTTCGGCTTCAAGTGATGATCGTAGAAGAGCGCGTCGAGAGCGTCACGGGTATGACCGAGTTTGGGGACGACAAGAGGATAGGTCGAGACCTCCGCGACGCTCACCGTTTTCTTTGCCGCAAGCGCGTGCTGCGGAGCCGTGATCACGACCAGTTCGTCGCGATGGATCATCTGCGCCGCGAGGCGGTTGTCCGTTACCGGCAAAGAGACGACCCCGAAGTCGACCACATTCTCCAGGATCGATTCCAGAATCTTCGCGTAGTCCGAGCGCTTGATGCTCACCGCAACATTCGGATAGTCACGCTTAAACTGTGCGAACACCTCGGGCAATATGTGTAGGCACGTCCCTTCGTTCGCTCCGACGACAATCTCGCCGCGAGGAACGCGCTCGGTTTCGGCGATTTCTGTGAGGATGGTCTTGCGGCGCTCCAGCGTATCTTCCGCGTACTTGAAAAAAATCTTACCCGACGCGGTGACCGAGACGCGGCCTCCCGAGCGGTCAAGCAGGCGAGCGCCAACTTCTTCCTCGAGCGCGCGAATCTGCGAGGAGATGGCGGGCTGGGTGCGGAAACGCTTCTCCGCCGCCCGCGAAAAGCTGGACAGACGCGCCACTTCCAGGAAGATTTCCAGTTGATCGAAATCCATGGGCTTTTTGGACCTTCACACTATAACGGGGGTGGTGGGAGGATTCAATCAGCGGTTTGCCAGGACCTTAAGGCCGGGCGCGGCGAGTAGCTTGTCGTCCGCTGTTACCAGTGTGAGTCCAAACACTTTGGCCGACGCGGCCAGGAATCGGTCAGCGGGATCTCCGTGAGGCAGGTCGATGCCGGCGAGAGCCTGCGCAACTTCAAAAGTCAACGGCGCTTCTTTGAGCGGCGTAGCCGTCAGGGCTCGGCTTACCCAGGTGGTGAATCCCTCGGGGATGTTGACGCGGCCCTTGCGGTGCAGAAGGAAAAACTCCCAAATACTGATCGGAGAGAGCCAGAGTTCGTTGGCCGGATCAGTGAGGGCCTTGGCGACGCGGGGGGAAAGCCGGTTCGACTTCGCCACGGTCCAAATCCAGATATGGGTGTCGAGAAGAAGTTTCAATCGCGACCCGCTTCCCAATCGTCGAGGCTTCCCGTGGGACCGACGATGTCGCCCACGATTTCGATCGTGCCCTCCATACATCCAAGCCAGTGCTTGGGGTGCGGTTGCGGCGCGGGAGGAATCACTTCAGCGACGGGTTCACCGAAGCGGGTCACGCGAATGGGCTTGCGCGTCTTGCGGACCTCTTCCAGGAGGCCGAGGCACTTGGCCTTGAACTCGGAAATGGCAACTTCCTTCATGCGGAGAGTATACTATGGTCAGAGACCATGGTCAACTTGCTTGTGCCGTACCGGGCGGGCAGGCCATGAAGTTACGGCCTAGACATTGATGACCGCGACCAGTTCCTTCACCGCCGCCACGCTCTTCTCAAGTGCCGCTTTCTCGTCGGGCGTCAGTTTGATTTCGATGATCTGCTCGATCCCCTTTGCGCCAAGTTTCACAGGGACTCCCACAAAAAGCCCGTGGATACCGTACTCCCCATTCAGATAAGCGGCACACGGAAGAATCTTCTTTTTGTCCTTAAGGATGGCTTCAACCATTTCGGTCGCGGCGGCCGACGGAGCGTAGTATGCAGAACCAGTCTTGAGATGCTTCACAATCTCGGCTCCTCCATCGCGGGTGCGCTGGACGATGCCATCGAGCGTTGCCTTGTCCATCAATTCCGTGATCGGAATGCCGGCAACCGTCGAGTAGCGGGGAAGCGGGACCATGGTGTCGCCGTGGCCGCCCAGGACGAATGCGGTCACGTTCTCGACGCTCACTTTGAGTTCCTGCGCGATAAAAGTGCGGAAGCGCGCCGAGTCAAGCACTCCGGCCATGCCAATAACCCGCTCGCGCGGGAATCCGCTCATCTTATAAGCGGCTTGCGCCATGGCATCCAGCGGATTCGACACGATGATAAGGATGCAGTTCGGCGAGTGCTGCACGATCTTTCCGACCACGTCGTTCATGATCTTGTGGTTGGTATTGAGAAGATCGTCACGGCTCATGCCCGGCTTACGTGGGATCCCGGCGGTGATGACAACGATGTCGGACTTGGCCGTGTCGGCGTAATCGTTGGTGCCGAGGATGTGGGAGTCGCGTTTCTCGATCGGCATCGCTTCGAGCAGGTCGAGACCCTTGCCCTGAGGCACACCTTCGATGATATCGATGAGGACCACGTCGGCGAGTTCTTTCGACGCGATCCAGTGCGCGGCGGTCGCGCCTACGTTCCCGGAGCCTACGATCGTAACTTTATTGCGCATGATGGCACCTTTCCTCGGGCTAGAGCCCGTTCTTAAATGTCGTCGAGCGGCACGGTTGAAGCCGTGCCCTTTCAAAAGCTGGGGTCATGAAACACCCCATAGAAGACGGTTGATAGCGTTTACTGAAGTTGTCCAGTCCACTCTCCGCATTCCGTTCTTTGCCGGTAGAGTTCGAGTTGTTCGAAATCATTTCTCACGAATCAACACTAGGGCAGTGGTGTTTGCCATACCACGAACTGCGCCAAGACGCGGATCGACAACAGAGCGCAAGTCGTAGCCCTCATTTCGACAAGAGAATCGAATATCAAACTTGGGACCCCCCACGAAGGGATATGTCAGATCAGCAGTTCTTCTCGGTGCGTTAGAGACGATGCACCCCGTTTTGTTTATCAAAGCGGGGAGAGTGCGAAGCCCTAATTCCTCGAAATTGGCTTGTCTCTCAGGATAAAACAAATAGGCGTGGTTTATCTCAAGGACTGCCGGGGGATTCCGTTTGCTTACTTCATGTGCGGCCGCCAACTTTGTTGAATCAAATTGCCCATCATCAAGAACAATCTGCCAGACATAATCAAACTCGTGGTCAAGAAAAAGGCCCCTTAATAGACGGTCGTGGTCGACTCGTTGGCAGCCAACAAAAAGCAGAACTCCGCCCCAAACGACGATTTCGGAACACCGCCTATGCCATTGCATTCCGCCCCCGCCAAAAATTAATGCGCCTTTCGTGTTGGGCCGCTAGGAACGAGGGATATTCCTAGTCCGCCGCTACTGCGACGCTCATATTCTCGATCATGCAAGTGGCGAATTCACTCGTCTTCACTTTGGTGGCGCCTTCGAGCATTCGTTCGAAATCGTAGGTCACTTTTTTCTGCTCGATGGTCCGCTCGAGGCTTTGTTCGATCAGATCGGCGGCTTCAGTCCATCCCATGAATCGGAACATCATGACGCCCGATAGAATCACCGAGCCCGGATTGATCACGTCTTTGTCGGCGTACTTCGGAGCCGTTCCGTGCGTAGCTTCGAAGATCGCGTAGCCATCGCCGATGTTGGCTCCCGGAGCGATGCCCAATCCGCCAACCTGCGCAGCGCAGGCGTCGGAGATGTAATCGCCATTCAGATTCGGGGTCGCGAGAACGCTATATTCATCGGCCCGAGTCACCACCTGTTGAAAAATCGAGTCGGCGATACGGTCGTTGATCATTAGCTTTTTCTTCCAGGCTCCTTTGCCGTGCGTGCCGTAGATCGAGTCGAGAACCTGTTGCACTTCCTTTTCGACCGCTTGTCGAAACTCTGGCGGAGCAAACTCCATGCCAGGCTCCACGAGTTCCGCATTTTGCGCCACCGTGAGGGCCGCGTTCTTGTCTTTGTTATCGATAATCCAGCTCTCGCGCTCGGTGACGATCTTATCTCGGAATTCCTGCGTGGCCAGCTCGTATCCCCATTTACGAAACGCGCCTTCGGTGAATTTCTGAATATTCCCTTTGTGGACCAGCGTCACTGACTTCCTGCCGTTGTCGAGGGCGTGCTGAATCGCCATGCGCACCAGGCGCTTTGTCCCAGTTACCGAAATCGGTTTGATGCCCACGCCAGAGTCCTGGCGGATTTGCTTCTTGCCGCCTTTGAGCATGTCTTTGTTGAGAAACTCGATCAGGCGGGCGCAGTCGGCAGTGCCTTCTTCCCATTCGATTCCGATATAAACGTCTTCGGTGTTCTCGCGAAAGATGACAATATCCATGCGCTCGGGATGCTTCACCGGCGACGGGACTCCCGCGTAGTACCTCACCGGACGCACGCAGGAATAGAGATCGAGGATCTGCCGCAAGGCGACGTTGAGAGAGCGGATACCGCCTCCGACCGGCGTTGTGAGCGGCCCTTTGATGGCAACGCGAAATTCGCGAATGGCAGCAATCGTGTCGTCGGGAAGCCAGTTCTGGAAGCGGGCTTTGGCTTTTTCTCCGGCAAAGACCTCATACCACACAACCGAGCGCTTGCCCTGGTAGGCCTTCTCAACCGCGGCGTCGAATACGCGTGCAGACGCTTTCCAGATATCACGTCCCGTTCCGTCGCCTTCGATGAACGGAACGATAGGACGATCAGGGACGGTGTATTTGCCGTTGTGGTATTCGATCTTTTGTCCGTCCGCTGGGACGGGGACTCCGTTGAACGACGCCATGATTCTTGCCTCCAGAGGCCAGGAAGGAACCAACTATTATAAAGAATATGTTGCGAAGGGAAAGGAGGTCGGTCGAACCGGTCTTAATATAATTCTGTGGGGCCAGTGTCTATTCGCCTCGCCAGAAACGCCAAAACTGCACAACCTTTCCGATGGGATTGGGTACCACCCACAAAGCCACTGCCAAGACTATGGCAATGGCCAAACCAGCGCCTTTCAGCATACCGAAAAACATCACGTCGACTCTTTAACCAAAAGAGCGTCTCTACGATAATTCAGTTTAGCGTTCGATTTTCACCGACTTCACGGTTACGTCTTTGTTGGGACGGTCCTGGCGATTGCGGGCTACTTTCGAAATCTTTTCTACAACGTCATAGCCTTCGACGACCTCACCGAAAATGGTGTGCTTACCGGTCAACCAGTCGGTATTGCCGACCGTAATAAAAAACTGCGATCCATTCGTGTTGGGTCCGGCATTGGCCATCGCCAGTTTGCCCGCTTTGTCGAAGCGGTGCGGCGAGCCCTTGGTCTCGTCCTCGAACTGATAGCCGGGGCCGCCGAATCCGGTGCCCATCGGGTCTCCGCCCTGGATCATAAAATCGGGAATCACGCGATGAAAGATCGTTCCATGATAGAGAGGATCTTTCGTCTTCTTGCGGGTGGTGGGATGGGTCCACTCGCGTTTGCCTTCGGCGAGTTCAACAAAATTGGCCACGGTCTTGGGGGCATCTTTTTCATGAAGCCGGCAAACGATGTTGCCTTCACTGGTTTCAAACACGGCGTATGTTCCGGGTGTGCGGGTCATATTCTCCTCGTAATTCTGAATTTAGTTTTCGTGCTGGCCGCGGCAGGCGCGGATAACCGCATCTCTACATTTACGACGGTTTCTTTGTTCCTGCCGATGGTTTGGGTGTGGGCTTCGCAGCGGCCGCTCCCGCGCGATGGATTTCGATGTGCGTGATCTTCACTGGACGGAGCGGACGTTCGCCATCCACCGCCATGCGGGCAATCTGTTTCACCAATTCGACCGTCGCGTCATCGCACTGCCCGAAGATGGTGTAGTGACCATTCAACATCGCGGCATGCTGTCCCTCAAGGGCTACTTCCATAATGAAGAACTGCGAGCCGTTGGTGTCGGGGCCTGAATTCGCATACGCGAGCCGTCCAGGTCGATCGAATTTCACTTCAGGAGTCGTTTCATTCTTGAATTGATAGCCCGGGTCGCCCTCGCCGGTGCCGGCGGGATCTCCACCCTGGATCATGAATTCGGGAATCACGCGGTGGAAGATGGTTCCATCGTAGAGCGGCACTCCGTGCTTCTTCGCGTGCGAGACGGGATTGGTCCAGTCTTTGGTGCCAGTCGCGAGGCCAATAAAGTTCTCGACGCCGATCGGAGCCACCTTCGGAAATAACGTGCAATGCATGTCGCCCACCGTAGTGTGGATGATGGCGGTCGGCTCGGCGGGAGCGGCAGTCGATGGGTTCTTCACGAGCGGCTTGGGCGTCGGCGTGGCAGGTGAGGGCGCCTGCGCGACCGCCAGCAGGGAACTGGAGATTATCAGGACGAACGTATGCAGCAGAGTCCGCATAGATGCTCCTCTAAGTATTTTGGCAAACAGTTATTGTACGACACGGAATTAGCAATTCGTTGGATTGCAATTCGCTGGATTGTAATTCAGTGGGTTGCGTAGTCGGCAATCAACGGGCATTGCCCGCTTGCATTTCGCGGCTAACTCGCTCAGCCTCCCGAAACACGCGCAAAATATTGTCCCCGAGAATCTTGCGGATGTCGTCGGCGCTATAGCCGCGGTCGAGCAGAGCCTGAGTGATCCTCGGAAGGTCGGCGGCCGAATCGATGCCTTGTGGAGTCGCTCCGCTCACGCCGTCGAAGTCCGAGCCCAGCCCGACGTGATCGATGCCTGCGACTTTCGCGATGTGGTCGATGTGATCGATCAGCGCACTCAGCGGAGGACGTGGAATCTTGGCGGCCCACTCGCGTTCGACTCGGTCGTTGTCGAGGTAGGTAACGGTTTTGCCCGCAGCTTTAAGTTGGTTGGCGTTAGCCTCGACCGCGGCATCACGATCTCTGGCTTGGGCTTCGGCGGCCTTGCGGTAGCTCTCGTCGATGAAGGCATTATAAAAATTCACCTGGACTACGCCGCCGTTTTTCGCGACAGCACGCAGCATGTCGTCAGTCATATTGCGCGCGTGATTCGTCAGTGCGCGTGCGGAGGAGTGCGAAGCGATGACTGGCGCCTTGCTGGTCGCAATGGCATCGCAGAAGGTTTTATCGGCGACGTGTGAAATATCGACCAGCATGCCGAGGCGATTCATTTCCAGGACGATTTCCTTGCCGCCATCCGTGAGCCCGTTGTGGTGTTCGATCTTGGGATCGTTGATGTCGCCGGAAGAGTCCGCGAATTCGTTCGTATTTGACCAACTCAGGGTCATGTAGCGCACGCCGAGGCGATAAAAATCACGCAGCAGGCGGATGTCGTTTTCGATGGAGTGGCCGCCTTCGATCCCGAGAAGTGCGGCGAGCTTGTGCTCGCGATGGGCGCGCTCGATATCGGCGACGCTGAAGGCCATCATCATCCGGTCGGGATGGCGGGCAGCCTGCTCGTAGACAGAATCGATCAGATCGAGTGTATGGCGGGCGTAGTGCCCTTCATTCGTTTTGGGTTCGACCCAGATGGAAAAGAATTCCGCTCCCAGACCTCCGGCTTTGGCCTTGTCGAGGCTGATGTGGCCGTGATCGTTGGGATCGGTCGATCCGATATCGTAGTTTTCATCGAGGAATCGCTGGGGAGTGTCGGCGTGGGTGTCGACGACAATCGCCGACTTCTGAATCTCGAGAGCTTTCTTGCTGACAGGAGTTTGGGCGTGGGCATACGAGGCCGTGCCGAGTGCGAGGGCTAGCGCGACGGTTACGAAGCCGATTAGAAGAACGGCCGCGGAGAGTCGAAGGTTCATGGCGAGAGCGATTCTATATGAGCAGAGCGCGCTGAGAACCTCAGCGCAGCGCGGCGATTGCCTGTTGCAAGCATTCTTCAAATGGTTCGTCGGTCGAGATTATCGTCTTGGGGTATGCGATCGGTTCGAATTGCGCCTTCATTTCGAGGTAGAGGGCGAAGCTCCGATTGTGCGCGGGATGCGTCGGATCGGGCGCGTCGAGTCGTCGGCGGGCGGATTCATCGGAGCAAACGCACTCGATAATTTTCCATGGTTGACCGAGTTCACCGGCTAAAGTCAGCACCCGGTCGATCTGGTAGCGGCGGGAGAAGGTGCGACCGTCCAGAAAAACCTTCCGCGCTGGGTCCTTCTGGAGCAGGAATCGGGCCGCATCGAGCATGATCTCGAATACAAGGTCATCTTGCTTCAGCGAGTATTCGATATCGTTGGGAGAAAACAGGGCTGCTCGGATCTCGTCTTTGCTTAGGATTGCGCCTTGAAAATGGCGAGCCAGTCGATGCGCTAGCGTCGTTTTCCCGGTTCCAGGAAGGCCTGCCATCAGAACGATCATTCTCGCGGATTGGAGTCTTAGAGATTAGTCCGATAAAAGATTAAGCTCGATGAAAGATTGGCTCGATGAAAAACTAGTTCGATGCGCCAATGGCGGCGATTGCGCTTGCCGGTGCGGGCGCTCGCGGCTCGACCGGCGCGACCGGGAAAATGGTTTGCGTCTGGCGCCAATCGTTGTAGCTCTCCGCCACCATCACGTGAAAACACCAGTGCCGTCGTTCTTCCTCGGGTTCGACCAGTCCAAGGGCATTCAGGTAGAACAGATAACGTTCGACAAAAACCAACTGTTGCTTCGTCAGGCCGCGGCGCTGAAGGTCGACGGTGACACCGGCAAGATGCGACGACGCCGTGTCTCCATCAACCGGAGCGGCGTTGCGATTGTGGCGGCGCAGCTTCTTCTGCACTTTGACCGTGCGCACCGCGGAGTTGACCTGGATCTGAGCGTGGAATTCGCGGTAGTAAGCCTCGGACAAGTCCTGCACAAAATCGCGGGTCCAAGGACGGCAATAACGCCGCGTGGGATCAAGGCTCGGCTCAATCTTCAGCGCCTCGCTCGACACAATGGGGACTAGATCTCCCGATGCTTTCAGGGCTTCGAGTTCGTCGTCGTCCTGAATCCGGGGAAGATCGAGCCGGTCGATCTCTTCATTTTGACGCAGCAATGAATTATGCGACGGACGGAACATCGGATTCCAGAGCAGGCTCTTGAGGTGATGCAGTATCCGGTGACGCGTCGAGGTGCGGCGAATCGCGAAGGCCTGCGGAGCAGAAAGCAGGGCGATAACGATGAGCGCGGCCACATACCAGGCTAGATCCCGGCGTTGCGCGAGTCCTCGAGTTGTGGCTGCTCGTGCCATTTTTGTGTTGATGACTGCTGTCGCCGATCCCGTCCGGAGAACAGGAATACCCTATTCTCCATCAAGTTGCGCAATTCTAAACCAGAGTTCAATGATTCGGTGAAGCAAATCCGGCTAAACCCCCTTACCTAAGATAGTTAGGGGTTGGTTACGTTGGGGCAAGTCGTTGGTCACCGGTGTCAGTTTGGAACCTTTGTCTTTAAGGAACGCCTGAATCGCCTATTTTCGCAGCAGATCGCCCAGAGCCTGACGCATCACTTGTCCCCCTACTTCGGCGATTGAGGTAGTGAGCGGAATTTCCTTCGGGCAAATTTCCACGCAGTTCTGCGAATACCCGCATTCCTGAATGCCGCCGTCGCCCATCAGCGCGGAGAGGCGTTCGCGCTTAAGGGCTTGCCCAGTCGGATGATTATTGAACAACCGCACCTGCGAGATCGCCGCCGCGCCGACGAATCCAGTGTTCTCGTTGAACTGCGGACAAGCTTCCATGCAGCAGCAACACGAGATGCAATTCGACAACGGATAAGACTCCTCCTGCGCCTCCTGCGTAACACGCGGGCCGGGACCGAGATCATAGCTGCCGTCGACTGGCACCCAGGCCTTCACTTTCTTTAGGTTCTCAAACAGCACGCTACGATCGACCGCCAAATCGCGAACGACGGGAAACTTCGAAAACGGCTCAAGCCTGATCGGCTGCTCAAGCTGATCGAGCAGCGCCGAGCAGGCCATCCGAGCGCGTCCGTTAATGAGCATGGCACACGATCCGCAGATTTCTTCGAGACAGTTCGAGTCGTAGGTGACGGGCGTAGTCTGCTTGCCGTCGCGAGTCACGGGGTTCGCCGCAATCTCCATCAACGCCGAAGTGACGTTCATATTCGGCTTGTAAGGGATTTCGAATTCTTCCCACGACGCGTGGGCGTCGGGGGTAGGTTGGCGTTTGACTTTGATGATTACGGATTTGTTGCTTGGCATGATTCAGTCTTTGTCTTTTGCGTCGAGATCCAATTTTGTTAACTGCGGTTCCCCGAAGTGACGAAACCGGTATGCCCAAAGTACTGCTGTTATCAGCCAGAGCGCCGCTCTCAGACCGTGGTCAACTTGACGGGTGTACGAGAATTTGACGAAATCGGCGACCGCCAACCCAAGATAGAGGATGCTGAGGAAAACGCAACTCCGCTTCAAACGCGAAGGGATCGACTCGGAGACCTCCTCGAACATGAATCCTCCTCAGTACTTCCTCGGCCGCGGCGGAATCAAACTCGCGTCCACCGCTTCGAACTCAAACTTAGGCTCATCCGCATCCGGCGCGAAGGTCGCCTTGGTGGTCTTCATCCAATTCACATCGTCACGCTCGGGGAAGTCAGGCTTGTAGTGCGAGCCGCGCGACTCGTCGCGCATGGCGGCTCCCTGCGCGATCACTCGCGAGAGTTGGAGCATGTTGTAGAGCTGACGTGTAAAGGCAATCGTTGTGTTCGCCCACTGCGTGCGGTCGCTTAGATTGATCCTCTGGAAACGGTGCAGCATGTCCACGATCTTCGCATCAGAAGCCAGACATTTCTTGTTGTAGCGGATCACCGTGCAGTTCTCAGTCATCAGCGCACCCAACTCCCGCCAGATCAGAAATGGATTCTCGTTGCCATCCGATTTCATCAGTCCCTTGTTGATATCAAGCTGGCGCCTGCGTTCGGCCTCGAAATGGCCATCGCTCGGTGGCGCGGCCAAACTCTTCGCATATTGCACCGCGTTGGGACCCGCCGTGAAGCCTCCGAAGATACACGACACCAGCGAATTCGCTCCGAGGCGATTCGCGCCGTGATATTGATATTCGGCCTCACCGGCGGCGAAAATGCCGGGGATATTCGTTTGCTGCTTGTAATCGACCCAGAGGCCGCCCATGGTGTAGTGCATGCCCGGAAAAATCTTCATCGGCGTGTCGCGCGGATCGTCGCCGACAAACTTCTCGTAGATTTCGAGGATGCCTTCGAGCTTGCGGTCGAGCGTTTTGCGATCGATGTGCGTCAGGTCAAGATAGACCATCGGCTTGCCATCAATGCCGAGGTTGTACTCGAACACAACTTTGAAAATCGCGCGCGTGGCCACGTCGCGGGGCACCAGGTTGCCATACTTCGGATACCACTCTTCCAGAAAATACCAGCGCTCGCTCGCGGGAATCGACTTCGGGTCGCGCTTGTCACCCTGTGTTTTCGGAACCCAGACGCGTCCCCCTTCGCCACGAGCCGACTCCGACATCAGGCGCAGTTTGTCCTCTCCCGGAATGCATGTGGGATGAACCTGGATGAACTCTCCGTTGGCGTAGTACGCGCCTTGCTGATAGAGCGCGGACTGAGCCGATCCGGTGCAGACCACAGAATTCGTCGACTTGCCGAAGATAGCGCCGCATCCGCCCGTTGCGATAATGATGGCGTCCGCCGGAAAAGTGCGGACTTCCATGGTGCGGAGGTCCATCGCACAGATGCCACGAGCCACATGCTTGCCGTCGAGCACAGCGGAAAGAAATTCCCAGTGCTCGAACTTCTTCACTTTGCCTTCGGACTCATAGCGCCGAACCTGTTCATCAAGTGCGTAGAGAAGTTGCTGTCCAGTGGTGGCTCCAGCGAAGGCAGTGCGGTTGTAGAGTGTGCCTCCGAAGCGGCGGAAATCGAGCAGTCCTTCTGGGGTGCGGTTAAACGGAACGCCCATCCGGTCCAGCAGGTCGATGATTCCGGGTGCGGCCTCGCACATCGCCTTCACCGGTGGTTGGTTGGCCAAGAAGTCCCCGCCATAGATCGTGTCGTCGAAATGCTTATAAGTCGAGTCGCCTTCGCCTTTGAGATTCTTCGCGGCGTTGATGCCGCCTTGTGCACAGACCGAATGCGAGCGCTTTACGGGGACGATCGAAAACAAATCAACTTCGCCGCCCATCTCAGCGATCTTGATGACGGCGGCCAGACCGGCGAGGCCTCCACCGACGACGATAATTTTGGGAGCTGCCATGCTTTGTAAATCCGATCTAGCGAATAGGTATCAAGAACCAGTTTCAAACGCGTGGCTTCAACACTTTCAGCGCGATGTTTGCATTGCAATGTTGTCAGAACTCGAATCCTGGTTCAGAGGCTGCTGCGGAGTTCGGAAGAATCCAATCATGCTGATGCCTGCCACGAGGATCAGGCCGAGAGCAAGCACAAAGCACACATAGCCAAATCGTCGTCGCGCCGTCTCTCCGGTAGTGATGCCCCACTTCGCTGCAAAGAGCCACAGTCCATAGCTGAAGTGCCAGCTTGCGGCAATGATCCCGACGCAGTAGAAGGCAACCATCCACGGATTCTGAAACTCGGCTTGCACCTTGGCGAACGATTGCATCGGATGTGTAGCGAGATGCACTCCGGTGAACCGCAAGTGATAAGTGTGCTGCACGATGTAGGCGAAGGCGATGATCCCCGTCCAGCGCTGCGCGGTGTACATCCAGTTGCCGGACCACGGATAGCTGACAACGTTCGTGTCTCCCCGATACCAGATGTAGACGCCGTAGATGCCGTGATAAAGGATCGGAATCCAGATAAAAAATAATTCCAGTAACAGAACGCCCGGAAAGCTGTTTAGAAACTCGACCTGCCTGCCATAAGCGGCCGGGCCTTTGAACGCCTCAGCATTTGACACAAAATGTTCGACGAGGAACGCCCCAATCGGGAAGACACCGCTGAAGGAATGAAGTCGGCGCAACACAAACGAGCTGCCCTCACCGGCGCGTAACGGAGCAACCCCGGCTTTTATTTGCGGGACGGCTCGTGAGACGGAATCTGCTGCTGACGCCACGACGCTTACTCCTCGAAACTGTGGAAGGTGCAAACCAATTATTATCGGGTTCTTAATGAAGACGAGTCAAGCCGCGCTCGTTGCTAAAGCTCTAAACGCGAAGCGCGTCGCGAAACTAAATTCTCCGGTACCACGCCAGTAGCGCTCGGAAAGCCGCACCGCGGTGACTATATCGCGCTTTCTCTTCCGGGCTCAATTCCGCAAACGTCTTTTGAATCTGCGGAAAATAAAACAAAGGGTCGTATCCGAATCCGCCAGTACCCCGAAGTGTATCGAGGATGACTCCCTCGGCCGTTCCGCGAAAGGTTTGAAGCGTTTTGCCGTCTCGTGCGGCGGCCAGCACGCAAACGAAACGCGCAGTGCGCTTGTGCTCCGGCGTACCTACCAGTTCGCGCAAGACGCGAGCGTTGTTCGCGTCGTCATCCGTATTCACCTCGGCAGCGTGCGGCTCTTTATTTTGCAGCTCCGGAGCAGCATAGCGAGCCGAGTGCACACCGGGAGCCCCGCCTAAAGCGTCGATCTCAAGCCCCGAGTCGTCCGCCAGAACGATTTCTCCGGGAGCGGCCAAACTGTAGCCCTCGGCCTTTTTACGCGCATTCTCTTCGAAGGTCGCGCCGTCTTCGACGACGGGAAGTAGAGACGAAAAGTTCGCGATACTTTCAATCGAGACGCCATACGGCGCGGCAGCGCCGGCGAAGTCCCGGATTTTGCCGGAGTTTGAAGTCGCGATGAGAATTCTCGGCGGGTTCATGCTCCCTCGCGCCGATCGACGCCAAAGGACAAGAAATATCAATACACTGACAAGGAAGATCACAACACCAATCTTCCGGTCTGTTGTTGTCCGAAAGAAGATACTTACATCGCTATCGCCAGCGGCGACCGGAACCACGATCAAGCCAGTGATATCGGTGGTCTCGGTTCTCACGGGCTCGCCGTTGACCAGGACTGTCCACGCCGGGTAGTTGAAAAGTCGCACAACAAGTTTCTCCGGTACGGTCGCATGCAGAATAAAGTGCTTTTCGGTCTGCTCCCAGTTCAGCATTTCAGTGCTGACGGGCACGGCATGGTCGGCGTCTCCGTCAACACTGACAGCGGGCAGCAGTTTATTCAGTTCATACGAGTCAGCTCCTGCAGGAACGTATTCATCCGTACCCTCGTACCCAATGCCGTCCGCGATGGCGTCACTCATTTCGCGGATGTCGCTGGCCTGATCCCACCAGGGTTGCTGGAAACGATGGCCCGCTAAGAGCACCACGACGAATAACACGATCGATACGAGCAAGCGTGCAGGCCAACGTTTGAATGCCAACGTTACGAGCATCGCCAACGCCGCATTCAGGCATAAGAGCCAGCGGAAGGGAAGCTGCACGAAACGGAACTTGGGCAAGTGCTGCCAGAGGAGATTGCTCACAGAGAGCATCAACACCGCGCTTGCCGCGCCCCAGGCGGTCAGCAAGACCCATAGGCTGCGTTCTTTAGCTCTGGACGGCTCGCCGGTCGACTCGGTCTCATTCGGTAATAGCGGTTGTCCGAGAGCGGCTGCCGCTGCGTGCTGATTTCTTCGCGCGAACCAGATCACCGCTGCCAGGACGGCCATCTCTGCAATGCCGATTACCGACACTAACAAATTGAATCGATTGTGATCCGCATCCGAGATGGTAGTGAAGAGAAAATTGTCCTGCGGTCGCACTCCGGGAGCCATTACCTGGCTGAGATTGATCCATTCTTGTTCGTGACTCGCTGGAACGAGGTAAAACGCCGCCAGGCCGGCTCCAAGAAGCACCGCCAACGCCACTTTGCCAAGCAGTCTCGAAGCCTTCCCCACAGATCGCTCGGCAACGGTCTCGCGAGCAGCGACGACGAGGGCGAGGCCGGCGGCAGAATAATGGATCATTACAGCCGATGGAGCATTGGTCAGCCAGGTTGCCGCGAGCGTCAAACTTAGCCACAGAGTTGGACGAATCCCCGGTTCCTTGAGTCGCAACAGGCAGAGCAAGAGACAAGGCAGCAGCGCGGCGGCAAGCAGTTCGGCATACGCGCTTCGCCAGTACACAATTAACAAGTGGTAAGGATTCAGCCCATAGAACACGGCCGCGAACATGGCGTCATGGGCAGAAAGTCGCTGGCGGGCCAGTCGGTACATGGCCGCTCCGGCGAGCGTGAGGGCAATCCAGCAATAGGCCGCCGGAACCACTTGCCATGGCAGAATGCATCCGAGAGCAGCCCCCAGAGTCCACGAAGCCGGTGGATAAAACAGGAAACGGGCTTCACCATATCCCCAGTGTGCCAGCGCGGCCCAGCGCGGATACACGATGCCCTGCTTCCATTGCCCGAGGACATCCATCCACGAATACATGTGGAATTCGAAATCGTGACCCGAAGGACTACCCAACCAGAGAAATGGCGCAAGCGCGACGAGACACAGGCCGCCGATCACCAACGCACGCGAGACTGGACGATTCAGCAACTGGGACTGCGCCTCGTGGCGCGTCATCTCCTACCTAAAAAGACGGCGGGGGCCTCGTCTCTACGGAACCAATCATTCTATTGCATGGGAAAATTCTCAGAAAATTAACGGCCGCGAAATCTGGCCGAAATCAGTCGGCGGTATTCTTGGTTTAATGAGGTGGAACAGACCGCTGGGGATTGGGCCGACATCAAAGACGGGGTGTCGGCCTGGTCCCCGGTCTATTTATTATTTATTTGCAAACCTGCCGGAACAGAGTTTTGTCTTTCCGAAAGTGGTATCGAGCGTTCCACGGAAAGTGGGTATATCCAAATACCTCGAGCTGAGTCAATCTAGAGGGCTGGCATTAGCTCGGGTTGATTCCGGAGGGGACGATGAACGCAGATCGGCGAAATGGAGTTCAAGCATCGTTGAGTATTCATCACTGTTCAGTCATCATCGCGCTGCTAAGTCTGTGTCTGGCATCGCCTGGACAGTTGGCCACACAATCGCACCAGGATTCGGGCTCCGGGATGAATCAGGCAGAGAGTGCAGTCGCCGGTCTTCACGACTTCGACTTCCTGGTTGGTCAATGGCACTCCCATCATCGCAAGCTGAAGCAGCGACTTGCCAATAATCACGAGTGGACTGAATTCGAAGGCACGTTGTCGACGCAGCCGCTTATGGGGGGTTACAGCAATGTGGATGATACAGTGCTCAACGTTCCCGGTGCCCCCTATCGCGGAGTCGCTCTGCGGTCCTTCGACCCGAAGACACAGCAGTGGTCAATCTGGTGGCTCGACAGCAGGACACCATCCGATCCATTGGATCCGCCCATGGTTGGAAGCTTTCACAACGGCGTGGGCACTTTCTATGGGAACGACACGGTCAAGGGAAAGCGAGTTCGGGCGCGCTTCCTCTGGACCAATATCACTCCGACCTCGGGCCACTGGGAGCAAGCGGACTCGCCAGACGACGGCAAGACCTGGGAGACAAACTGGGTGCAGGACATCACACGAGTTCAATGATCGATATCGATGATCGAGGGATCCACAACTAGCAGCAAGGGCTTTAGATAGGGTTGGAGTAGAGAGCTGCCTAGCGGCTATTGATCGACGCTAACCGGGTTACGCTGCCGGTGCAATTCGGCGAGGAAAGCTTCTTCGTCCAACGAGTTGCCGGAGCGAAGCAAGTCAAGCAATGGGTCTTCAGAATCGCCGGAGCTGGTTTGACTCAAATCGACCGAGTTCGCGACCAGCGCGCGAGGTGACGTTTCAAGTTGCGGCGTGGCGCCCGGTTCGCGGGTCAGGAACTCGATGAACTCTCCAACAGTCTTGCGTTGCTCCTCGGTTCGGGCTGGGAACTCAATCCCCATGCCATGTCCCGGATGCATCACGCGAACTAGCCCTTCGGCGTGAATTTCCATCCCCGCGGCCCGCAGGCAAAGATCGACCGCAGAAGATTGCGGAAAAGGAGAGTCTGTCTGTACGTAGCAGCCTCCCAGACTCAAATCGGTAAGCTTACAGGGGCTCGCAGCATCCGGTTCTTCAGGCAGAGCTTGATGTGAGCGCGCCGTGAGCCACTCGCTCAATTCATCGCGCATCTTGGCGTCCATATCGAGAAAGCGTAATCCAGTCTGTCCATTAGCCGTGCCCCACGCGACCTCGGCATCGCCTTCGATTCCAGCGCCTCCGTCGGGCAGCGCAAACGAGACGCGCACCATGACTCCGGACGCGAGAGGCTTCGCCGCCAGCACATCCATGCCCCCGGTGCTTAAGTCGAGCAGGATGCCCTCGACCGTTGTGTTGTCCTCTAAATGAATCGTGACCGCAGCCTGCACGGCAACGCGGAAACTTTGCCGGCGTTCGCGCTTCAGCAGCGATGTGGCCGCGCGAAGAGTGTTGTAAACCTGATCGTGATTGACGGGTTTCACGAGAACGAAGTGAGCTCCCGCTCCCAGAATCGATCGGATCTGCGTACTGTTTTGCAGGAGGGCGACGGTGACCGGCGGATTGCGATCTGGGCCAGCAAGCGTACGACAGGTTTCGAGGAGATGAGCTGCGGATTCGGTATCGTCAAAATCGACGATGACCTGGTCGAAGCGATGCTCCGCCAGCCGCTCCGCTGCCACATCGGCCGCATTCGAGCGGTCGACGGCAACCCCGAACTGCGCCAGGACCTGAACCAGCGTCTCTGCGGTCGGCTCATCCTTCGATACCAATAATGCCTGCAAGATCATGGTAGCCAGCCTCTTCTGCCTCGCGCCTGTTCCCGTTGCAACAGGTTTTTACGGCCAGCGCGGCGCTGCCCCGCGCGCAGGCTTGGCAGGGGCCGATGACGATTGAGCACCAGCCTTGGCTGCCATGGCGCTTTCGTCGTCCACTTCCGCCAATACGGCGCTATCGTCTTCAACGTCGGTTTCTGCGAGCAAGGGTGCCACTTCGCGCAGCTTTTCCGCCGCCTGTTGCAGCATCTCGATCTGTTTGCCCAGTTGCGTGTACTGCGCCTGCTTGCGGCGCAAAACCTCATGGATATCCTTCATACGTCCCCCTGCGCCTGACTCTAAGTTTGCAGCGGGGTTAGGTCAACGCCAAAGCCATGGAGGTCCGTTACCGCAGTAACGGCAGAGGACCAGAACTGAATGCATGGAAATTGGATTCGAGGGGCTCTCGGAGTACTCCACAAAATCAAAAGCCCCGCCGACTGGCGGGGCTATGAGTAGAGTGTTTTAGGCGAACCGAACGTTTTAAGTTATGCGCCCATCAGCTTGCGACGGAACATCCCAGCGACACCAACTAGACCCGCACCAAGAAGACCCAAGGTGCCAGGTTCCGGGGTAGAGAGCGTGGTGACGCCTCCACGGATGTGCGCCACCCCAGCATCGAGCTGAGGTTGGATCGTGAAGAAGTTCTGCGTCGTTACTCCGCTCACGATGCGCCCGTTGTACAGCATCCCCTGAATCGTGCCAGTGAGACTATAGGTGAGATTTTTTGCCCCAGGAGCGCTCGTTAAAGTCCACGTGATCGGACCAACGAAACTGCCGGTAAAGATGGTTCCTTTCGGCTCGCCATAATTGCCCTTGCCGATTACTACAAAGGACGAACCCGTTGCCGAAAACACCCCACCTGACAATAGCGAACCAGAAACCAGCGCGCCCGTCGTGAAACTCACCGAGCCAATCGAGTGGCCCAAGGGATTCGTGATGCCGTTAAAACTCTTCAGTTGAGATTGCATCGAAGAAATGCCAGCAGCCGAAATCGAAATTGACCCGAACTCGTTCGTTAGGGTAATTCCATCAGCCCAGGCAGCCATCGGCAGAGCCAACGCTAGTAATGCCAGAAAAAACACTCGTCTCATTTTTAGTCCCCTCCAAATTTCTCTTTCCAATTTCGTCAAAACAGCAGTTCAAACAGAAGACGAAGTTCGCCAACTCTTCAATTGCATTTGGTATTCCAAAATAGAACTCTCTCTAATCATTATTATTATCAATAACTTACAATGCTAACTCGGGCGAATCGTAGAGAATGAACTGCAAAGTGCTGCACACTATCATCCAAATCTGTTTCTAAAGCTCACCTCCAGTCTCTGCCGAATAGGCGCACAACTGCGCGTCTATGAAGACGAACCTTATGGCTTCGAAACCGGCGGGGCAATCTCGCCACTCGGAAGACTGACCGCTTGGGAGAGCCGATTTCAGACTAAGCGACTCGGTAGGTAACCGGTCGCGAGGTGACTCATGTTACCACGCCCTCGGGCCCTTGCAAGTGGCTCATTCGTGCCATTTGGTGGTTCTGTTTCAGATTGAGACATCAGCCCCAGCCATGGAAGCTTGGACGAAGCTTGTGCCCCGGTCGCTATTCCGGGATGACTTCGCTCATACCGGATGCCAGGCTGCGGTAGGCGGCGTCTAGAATGACCTGGTTCCGCCACCCTTCTTCGCCGGGCACCGGGAAGACCAAGCGCCCCCCGACCGCCGCCGCGAAGGAATCTACCTGCCGGGCGTACGCAAGATGATTGGAAACGGTCTCTTCGGCAATGCGCTGTCCCGAACGCCATAATTCCAGCTGAATGGGCCGCTCCACGTTCAGCGCATCCCCCGCCCGCAGAACGCCGTTGTCGCCTACGATCTCAAGAGGCGTGCGATAGTCTGCGCGGGTTGAAACAAGAACGGTAGCCAGGGTGCCGCGTCGAAACTCGAGGTTCACGATGGCCGCTGCTTCCACATCGCCCGAATGCTCGTCCCGACGTCCGACGGTGCTAACGAGCATCGGCTCATCCTGCAGAATGTAGCGCAACGCGTCGATGCAGTGCACGCCAACATCGGCAATTGGCCCACCCCCTGACAACGTGCGGTCATAGAGCCACGTGCGGTGATGCCCGACGCCCGAATAAGAGAACTCGGAGCGCGCAAAGATCGGACGGCCGATGTCGCCGGCCGCAATGCGCTCGCGAAACCGGGCGGTGCTCTCCTCGAAGCGAAAAACCTGCGCCACCCCCAGCAGAACGCCCGCACGGCGTGCCGCTTCGACCATCTGCCTGCATTCGTCCGCGTTCATGGCCATCGGTTTTTCGCAGAGGACTGGCTTGCCCGCAGCGACCGCTGTCAGCACATCTTCCAAGTGGCACGAGTTAGGGGTCGTGACGAGCACGGCGTCCACATCGGAGCAGCGGCTCAGCTCCGCGGTGGAGGGAAAAACATGAGGAATTCCATATTTTGCTGCTGCCTCGCGGGCCTTGCCCGCGTCACGACGCGAAAGGGCCACTACCTTGCAATCCTTCGCGAGCGCGAACCCCGGCATTAGCCTGCGGACAGCGTGCAATCCGAAACCTGCGATGCCGAAGCGGATCATACGTCCCTCGCCGGCGTTTCGAGATTCCATGATCCTTCGAGCTCGTGGCGGAGCGCTTGCAGCACTTGCGGATCAATGTTCCCGCCGCTGATCACAGCGACGTTGATCTTAGTGTCGGGCAATTGGCTCGCCTGGAACAGAAATGCCGCCGGAGCCACCGCGCCGCTTGGTTCAGCGATAGTCTGGGGATTCGCACTCAGCTCGCGCATCGTTTTGCGAATCTCTTCTTCTGTCACGGTTACGATGTCGTCGACATAGGCACGGATGTGCTCGAAGTTGATGGCGCCGATACTCTGGGTTCGAAGACCGTCCGCCAGAGTTTGCGAAACTTGCTCAGCGGGGAACGTGACAATGTGTCCTGCGCGCAGACTCGCTTGCGCGTCAGCAGCAAGTTCCGGTTCGACCCCGATCACCTTCACCTTGGGATTGGCCAGCTTGACCGCCGCCGCGACCCCGCTGATTAATCCTCCGCCACCAACCGGGACGAGCACGGTTTGGACGCTGGGCATGTCTTCAAGAATCTCGAGCGCCACGGTCCCTTGCCCCGCGATAATTTTTTCGTCATTATACGGTGGAACAATCACGTATCCATGCTCTGCGGCGAGTTGTTCGGCGCGCAGACGACGTTCCTCACTGCCGGGTCCGACCAGGACAATCTCAGCGCCGAGCGCCGCGGTAGCGTCGAGCTTGTTCTTTGGAGCAGTCCGCGGCATCACGATGATCGCTTTCACCCCGAGCGCCCGCGCGGCATAGGCGACACCTTGTGCGTGGTTGCCGCTGGAGTAAGAAATCACGCCTCGGCGACGTTCTTCATCGGTGAGAGACGCGACCTTGTTGTATGCGCCGCGCAGCTTGAATGCCCCGATGGGCTGCTGATTTTCCAGCTTGAGATACAGCTTGCGCTGCTCAGTTGGAGCAGTCCATTCGAATAATGGAGTCCGAACGGCGACGTCGCTGAGCAGAATCTGGGCCTTCTGAATGTCGCTGAACGTGACGATGAACACATCTCCTGAATCTGATCTCCTGCGTTATTCCGCAAGAATTTGTTTAAATCTCAGGTTTAAATCTGAGGTTCAAATCTCTACGATCACCGGCATAATCAGCGGCCGTCGCTGCGTCTGTCGCGAGATATACCGTTTCAAGTCCGTCCGGATCTTCTCTTTGATCACACCGTAGTCAGCCTTTTCTTCGGCGCTCGAGGCATCGAGCGTTTCGCTCACAATTTCCTTGATGCGGGCGATGACGCCATCTTCACCAGGATTGAAGCCGCGTGTCACGATCTCCGGCGCAGACTCCACACGTCCAGTGAGCTTGTTCATGGCGATCACCGGCATCACAAATCCGTCCTCGCTGAGGTGGCGTCGGTCTTTGACGATAATGTCCTCGACGACATCGGTTCGTGATCCGGAATCGATGCACACCCGGCCCACGTTGACCCGTCCGGCCTTTCGAGCACCCTGCTCGTCGATCTCGAGGACGTCCCCGCTTTCAATCAGCATCACCTTGCCAACGGCGCCGGTCATCGATGCACCCAGTTCGGCGTGTAGCTTCAGTTGCCGATATTCGCCATGGATCGGAATGAAATACTTCGGCCGCACCAGATTGATGATGAGCTTTAGCTCTTCCTGGCTCGCGTGTCCGCTGACATGGATTGGCGGATAAGAGCCGTCGTCGTAAATAACATGCGCTTCGCGGCGGAACAGGTGATCGACCACGCGGTAGATGGCTTTTTCGTTTCCCGGAATGATGCGGGACGACAATACCACCGTGTCGCCTTTCTCAATCTTGGCGTGCTTGTGGTTGTCGACTGCGGCGCGCGAGAGCGCCGACATTGGTTCTCCCTGGGTGCCGCTGATCAGTACGCAGACTTTTTCCGGCGCAAAATTCTTCATTTCGCCAGGATGGATCATCAGCCCATCCGGAATCTGTAGGTAGCCCAGGTCTTCCGCGATCTCCGAAGAATTTTCCATCGAACGGCCGATAAAGCAAATTTTGCGGCCGTGCTCGCGCGCCATGTCAACCGTCAGCTTGATGCGGTGAATCGATGACGAGAAACACGAGATAAACAGTCGGCGCTCGGTCCGGGCAAAGACTTCTTCAAATTTCCGGTGCACAGCCCGTTCGCTCGGCGTGTACCCTTTGCGCTCAACATTGGTCGAGTCTTGTAGCAGCGCCAGCACTCCTTCTTTGCCGTACTCTGCAAACCCGTGAAGGTCGAAGAGGCGGTTGTCGGTTGGCGTCGGATCGACCTTAAAGTCGCCCGTATGCAACACCACGCCCAGCGGTGTGGTGATCGCTAGCGCGACGCAATCGACAAGACTGTGCGTTACCTGGAGTGCATGAATGGTGAATGGACCGATCTTGAAACGCTCTCCGGGACGAATCTCGCGTAGATCGGCATCGTCCAGAAGTTGGTGCTCGTCGAGCTTATCTTCGACGTAGGCCAGCGTGAACTCTGTAGCAAAAACCGGGACGTTCAATTCACTGAGAACCCAGGGCAGGCCGCCGATGTGGTCTTCATGGCCGTGAGTCAGGACGATTCCGCGAACATGCCGCCGGTTCTCGAGCAGATAAGAAATGTCGGGAACTACGATATCGACGCCCAGCAATTCGGCTTCGGGAAACATGAGTCCGGCGTCAACCACAATGATGTCGTCGCCGTAGCGGATGGCCATGCAGTTCATACCGAACTCGCCCATCCCGCCGAGCGGAACTATATGCAATTTTCCAGTTGGCATTCGTTGAACAGATGCTAGCACACGGGGAGAGCTGCATTCCTCCTTAGGAGGATTGTCAGAATTTTTCCAGAATTGTCATCCCGAACGAAGTGAGGGATCTGCATTTTCGAGCCTGCACGATGGATCCTCCCTTCGTTCGACATGATGCAGACGACAAATAAACCGCGACTGATAGACTTTAGTGAATGGCCGCGGAGAAACAAACATGGCTGCGGCGGAGCGTCGAAGGCGCGATCCGCCGAGGTCTGACTCGTACCTACGACACGATCAAGGTCGATCCGGGGCGCTTCCTCATGCAACTCCGCGTGGCGCACGGACTTCCGCTCGCTACCTTTCAGGGCGTGTTCACGATCCCCGTGGAACGCCTCGACGACGTCGCCGAATCCACAATCCGGGCTGGCATGAAAATCGCCGCCGCCGAGGGTGCGGGATTCGGCCTTGGAGGCATCCTCACAATTTTGCCCGACCTCGGAATACTTTCGACCATCACGATGCGCACCACCCAGAAGCTCAGCTTGATCTATGGTTTTGAGCTGAATACCGACGAAGAGATAGCCGACCTTTGGATAGCGGCCGCCAGCGCAGCCGGAGTCGACATCGGCCGCGAATTGCTCGAAAAGGAAGTGGTCAATCGGTTTGTGCCGCGCGTAATCCAACGCATCGCGGTAAAAGCGGGCGCGGAAGTGGCCGAGAAGTGGGCGGGGCGTCTGGTTCCGATCACCAGTTCTGCCATTGGAGGCGCTCTGAATTATTACTTCGTGCGCGCCTGGGGCCAACGAGCACGTGCGCATTTCCGCGAGAAGCATATGGAAATGCGGGCCAAACTTTTGGCCGAACAACGGGCACTACCCGCCGCGCCTTCGCCAACTTTGCCCTCGTGATGCCCGGCATCAGACCAGTCTGTCCAAAATCAACGTTTCAACACCTGCCACGCGTTCGAAGACCGGGTCGTTCGTGATCAATCCGCCCGCCCTCGCAACCACCGCGGTTGCAGCTTGCAGAGCGTCAGGAGTTTCCAGACGGTTTAGGGCGCGAATCCGGGCCGCGGTCACTGCAATGTCGAGGTTTGGGGCAATCCAAGCTATGTTCGGATGCGTGGAAAGCAGGCCGCGAAATTTGTCAGCAGCTTTTTCATTGTGGTCGCGGTAAGGCTGCACCAGCAATTCCGTCATGGTAATGGTGGAGGTGAGCGCCTTCGCGCCAGGCCGATCGAGCCAATCGAAAATGCAGTCCGTGCACGCAAAATAGCGCTGATGGTCTTGCATTTGGTAGATGAAAACAGACGTGTCGAGAGCAATGAGAGAATGGCGGCGAAGAAAAGCGCGGAGTTTTTCTATTTCCAACTTTGCCGCTCTTTTTTCAAATAGTCCTTGGGATAAATCCCCCGAGCGATCCCGCGTAGGGCCACGCGATAGGACTCGGGCTTCTGCAGAACGAGCACCTTATCACTAGAGACGACTACCAAGAGTTTGTCCCCGGGTTTCAATCCCAGTGCTTCGCGAGCCTCACGGGGAATTACGATCTGGTTCTTGGACGAGATGGTCGCTTCTGCCATGCTTTACATTGTAGCAGAATGTAAAGCGACTGGATGCGCTTCGCGCGGATTTTCGTCAACGCAGCCACTCCTCCAATTCAATCCCACGTTCGGTTTTCTCGTCGCGATACTTGACGATCACCGGCGTGTAGAGCGAGAGATTCCACTCCGCGCCTTTGCCTTTTTTCACAGCGCGCGAGCCAGGAACGGCCACCGCGTTCTCGGGAACCTCGAGCGGTTGATCGCCCGACGCGCGATAAACTTCTCCCCGCACCAGATCGTAAAGCGGAGTGGATCGCGTCAGAATCGTCCCTGCTCCGAGCACCGCGCGGGCGCGGACTAGAGTGCCTTCGTAGACTCCGCAATTGCCGCCGATCAGGACGTCGTCTTCAATGATCACCGGAGCCGCATTGATCGGTTCGAGCACGCCTCCGACCTGCGCGGCGGCGCTCAGATGGACGCGCTTTCCGATCTGGGCGCAGGAGCCGACCAGAGCGTGCGAATCAATCATCGTGCCCTCGTCCACGTAAGCGCCGACGTTGACGAACATCGGCGGCATGCAAATCACGGACGGAGCCACGTAGGCGCCTTCACGAATCGTCGATCCGCCGGGAACCACGCGAATACGGTCCGCGAGAGTCAGGCGGCGGGCAGGGAAGGTGTCTTTGTCAACAAATGAAAGGATGTTCCCGTCTGACATTTCTGTCAGCTCGCCAATGCGAAAACCGAGCAGAATGCCTCGCTTAACCCACGGATTGACGACCCAGCGTCCGGCGACTTTCTCTGCCGCACGAATTTCGCCTCGCGTGAGCGCAGAACGGAAGTCAAAAAAAATCGCACGAGCTTCGTCGGGATTGCCGAGCGTTTCGCGTGCTGAGAGTTCTTCAATCACAGACTTCAGGGTGGGTGTGATTCTTGCCTCCGCTGGTTCGAGCTACATTGTCCGACCTGGGTTGGTTCGACCTACATTAGTTCGAGCCACTCGCCGGCGCGTTCAGGCGTATGACTTCGCCGCTGCCGAGTTCGTATTCCGCTTCGACGACAGTTAGTTTCCCCGACTTGACGGCATCACGAATGATCGCGCTGTTGGCGAGCAGATCTTTCGCGCTCTGGTGCACGTTCTCCTTGACCGTCGATTCGATCAGGTCGTCAGACTTGGCGTGGGTCTTTGCCAGACTCACGGCAGGATCGATCTTGTCGACGATCGCCTGCAAATTCGCGCTGGGCATCTTGTCGCCGGAGCAAGCTGCCGCTACGGCGCCACACTTTTGGTGACCCATGACAACGAGAAGTGGGCTATGGATATGATCGACGGCATACTCAATGCTGCCCAACGCGACCGGATCAGCAACGTTGCCAGCTGTCCGCACCGTAAAAATATCTCCCAGGCTCTGATCGAACACCAGTTCCGGCGCAACACGGCTATCAGAGCAGGAGAGCACAATGACGTTCGGTTGCTGTCCCGAAGCCAGCTTGGCGCGGAGAGGGACGACCGAATACGCACGGGTCTTGCCGCTGACAAACCGTTTGTTGCCGTCCACCAGGTCGGCCCAGACTTTGTCCGCCGATGGGAGGGCCTGCGCCGGTGCCGCATGTGCGCTCGGTTGAGCGACGGGCGCGGGTTGCTGAGCAAATAAAAGTGAGGAACTTGTGAGGGCAAGCACAATCAGCAGGTATCGAGTAATGCGATTCCGGGTAGTGCAATTCATAGATGCCTCCTCAATAAAGGTAAACCGATTCCACGAGGGCCGACTGTCAGTACGCTGGATTCTAAGCCACACACTTGCATTCGCTGCGGATCAGAACGCCGGGCATTTGGTGAGTGGCCTCGCGCGCTTCGCCGAGCGTTCCATAGGGCCCATGCCAGCGGGAGTGATTAGGATCGTGTCCAGCCGGGCGTCCCTTGCCGGAACTACATTGGCCGCACGACGACCGGTGCAGCATCGCTTTATGCGGACCAGCAGCCCAATTTTCGTAGACATAGAATTCGACGGCGGCGGCCGGCGGGCCAGCCGGGCGCGTGACCAATCCCACTTCTGCGGCGACTTTCTGCAGTTTCGACCGCGTGTCGCGCCGCATGGGGAGCAGCGGCAGGCGATAAACCTCTTCGATCTTCCCCATCATCGCAAGAACAGCCTTCACCGGCAGCGGACTGGATTCGATGAAATTCGCCAACATCAGCGGAAGATATTTGCGGTGGATGGTACGTGCTGTTTGCCAATCGTTGTTGAGTGCGGTGCGAATCATTTCCGACATTTCTCGCGGAATCTGGTTCGACGCCACCGAGATCAAACCGACGCCACCGAGCGCGATTACGGGCAAGGTCATCGCGTCGTCGCCGGAGAGCACAATGAAGCCTTCGGGCACGCTGTTCAACACTTCCGCGATCTGGGTGATGTTGCCACTGGCTTCTTTCACGCCCGCAATGTTCGGCACTTCACTCAATCTTGCGAGCGTTGCGGGTTCGATGTTGGCGCTCGTGCGGCCCGGCACATTGTAGAGAATGATGGGCTTATCGACTGCTTCGGCAATAGCGCGAAAATGCCGGTACTGACCCTCTTGCGTCGGCTTGTTGTAATACGGAGACGCAGTCAGAATCGCATTGACGCCTGCGCGTCCAGCCACTTCTTTGGCTTTCGCCACGGCTTCCTGCGTCGAGTTCGAAGTAGCACCAGCGACGATCGGAACGCGCCCAGCGGCGACTTCGATCGTCACATCGATCACGCGCAGCCACTCATCGTGCGTAAGGGTGGGAGTCTCTCCCGTGGTGCCGCAGGGAACGAGGAAATCGATGCCCGATTCGACTTGCCAGGCGACCAGACTACGGAGAGCGGTTTCGTCGACAGCGCCGTCCTGGGCGAACGGTGTGACTAATGCGGTGCCACAGCCTCGCAGTTGCAGTTGCATAAAGAAAGCATAACTCTTCTCGCGAGCGCTTGCATTTGCGGAGATTGACTGAAGAAGTTCTCGGACTAAAGTTCGCGCCAGATCTGGCGGAACTCAAAGAAGCCCGATTTCGACGCGAGCCATTCCGCGCCCCGCACTGCCCCCTCCGCGTACCCAAGACGCGATTTGGCATCGTGGCACAGGTAGATGCGGTCGCCGGCGGAATTGAAAACCAATTCGTGCATTCCGACTGCGTCGCCTTCGCGAAAAGAAGTGATTTCCAGTTCTTTCCCTCCGGATTCGCACACGATCTTCTGCATCGTTATTGCCGTCCCGGAAGGCGCGTCTTTCTTGCTCTCGTGATGGCGTTCGAAGATCTGTCCCGAGTAGCCGTATTTCAGCGCGCATCCGGCGGTGGCGGCGATTTCGAAAAAGAGATTCACGCCAATGGAAAAATTCGATCCGTAAAGAAAGCCGGTGTTGGCGGAGAGCACCATGTCCCGTAGTCGCGGGATGTGGTCGTACCAGCCAGTAGTTCCGACGACGAGATTCTTCTTGGCGCGGATGCAGGCTTCGGCGTTGGCAAGGGCGGCGGTGGGCGTAGTGAAGTCGATGACGACGTCGGTCGATGCCAAGGCTTCGGGCGTCAATGCGCAGCAGCCCGCATTTTCAGCCGCTGCGAGAACCCGCACCTGATGGCGACGCGCGCGGGCTGCTTCAGCCACGAGCGATCCCGTTTTACCGCGCCCGAGGATTAAGAGATGCATTTGGAAACCTTAAGCGAACACTTCTGGATCCGCTTCGGCAAAAAATGCCTTATGCAGACGTCGGACAACTTCTGTCGCGTCATCCTCCTCGATCACAAACGTCAGATTAATTTCTGACGCGCCTTGTGAGATCATGCGAATCTTTACGTCTTCTAAGATGCCGAAGACCTTAGCGGCGATTCCGGGAGTGTCGCGCAGGTTTTCACCGACCAGACAGACGATCGCCTTGCGCCCTTCATACTTAACGTCGGCGATCTTTGCCAGATCGGCTGCGAGCGCCGGGATCGCTTCGTTGGTCTCGGCCGTGACGGAGACGCTTACTTCTGACGTCGATACCACGTCGACGGCGACGTCGTGATTGTCGAAGGCCTCGAAAATTGATTTCAAATATCCCTGTACGAGCAGGCGACGCGGCGACGCGACTTCGACCAGCGTGATCTTCTTCTTGAGCGCGATGGCCTTGAAAATATTGGCGCAGCGCGGAGCGCGGGCCGTGATTTTTGTTCCTTCACAGGTTGGGTTGAGTGAGTTCAGCACAAATACCGGGATGTTGAGCTGAATCGCAGGCATCACCGTTGCTGGATGCAGGACTTTGGCGCCAAAGTAGGCCAGTTCGGCGGCCTCGTCAAAGCTGATGACTTTGATGCGGCGAGCGTCGGGACAGAGGCGCGGGTCGGTCGTCATCATGCCATCGACGTCGGTCCAGATTTCAATGCGCTCGGCCTTGAGGCCCGCGCCGAAAATGGCGGCCGAAAAATCCGATCCTCCGCGACCAATCGTGGTCGTGATGCCGGAACGATTCGAACCGATAAATCCTCCCATCACCGCGACTTTCCCGGACTCGACCAAGGGTTGAACTTTTTTCCGCAAGCGCTCGTTGGTTTCGTCGAACTGCGGAACAGCGCGGGTGTAGGTGCTGTCGGTCAGCAGGCACTGGCGCGAATCGACGTGAACGCCGGGCAATCCGCGGGCTGCGAAAGCGGCGGCCACGATTTTGCTCGAGAGCACCTCGCCGAACGAAGCAACGTAGTCGTAGGTACGCGGAGTTATTTCTCCCACCGCGCCGATACCACGCAGCAACTCGTCGAGGTCTTCGAAGTCAGCGCCGAGGTCGCTATGAAATTCAGTAAAGAGAGCAGTACCGAGCAACTCTCCGGCAGTATCGTAGTGGCGTTCACGTAGCGCCCGCGCCATTTTCAGAGCAGTCTTGCGATCACCGCCACCGGCAGCCTTTCCCATGGCGAGCAGGGAATCGGTGACTTTCGCCATCGCGCTGACTACGACCACGGGACGGTCGGCGAGCCGCCCCTGGACAATATGGGCCACACGGTCGATCGCCTTCGCGTCTTGCACGGACGTCCCGCCGAACTTCATAACAATCATCGGCGGGAATACTCCTTGGGGCTGGTGAAGTTCGGCATCAGCCCAGATACCCTTTCACCTTGAGCAACTCGGCATTGAGCAAGGCTGCACCCGCCGCTCCACGAATGGTGTTGTGCGAAAGGACCGTAAATTTCCAATCGAGCACATTGCACTTACGCAGACGTCCGACAGCCGTCGCCATTCCTGCACCAAGATCCACGTCGAAACGCGGCTGCGGACGGTCTGGTGCCGTCAGATAGACGACGGGCTGTGAGGGGGCGCTCGGAAGCTTGAGTTTTTGCGGTTCAGCATGGAAGTCATTCCAGACCGCAATAATTTCTTCGGCGGTCGCTTTCCGCTTCAGGCGGATCGACACCGACTCCGTGTGCCCATCTTCCACGGCGACGCGATTGCATTGCGCGCTCATCGCAAAGGGAGCGGGATCGATATGCGAACCGTTCAACGTCCCCAGCAATTTTTGCGTTTCCTCTTCCATCTTCTCTTCTTCTTTGGCGATGTAGGGAATCACGTTGCCCAAAATATCGAGCGAAGCGACTCCGGGATATCCCGCCCCGCTGACCGCCTGCATGGTTACCGCCATTACGGTTTCAAGTGTGAATGCGCGATGAAGCGGAGCCAGCGCCAACACCAGTCCGATCGCAGAACAATTGGGGTTCGTGACCGCGAACCCTCCGGACTTCTTCCGCCAGGGCTGCGACTCGATCAACTTGATGTGATCGCCGTTGACTTCCGGGATCACCAGCGGAACATCGGACTGCATCCGCAGCGCACTCGAGTTCGAGACCACGGCACAGCCGGCGTCGGCAAAGGCAGGTTCCATTTCGCGAGCGATGGATGCATCGAGCGCCGCAAAAATGATCTTCGGAGCGCCGTCAGGCTTGGCCGGAGCAACCGTCATCCTGGCAACGTTGGCTGGGATGGCCGTCTTCAGACGCCAACGAGCGGCGTCGGCATAAATGCGGCCTTCCGAACGGTCGGAGGCGGCGAGCCACGCGACTTCAAACCACGGGTGCTGCTCGAGCATCTGGATAAACCTCTGCCCGACGATGCCCGTGGCACCGAGAATTCCTACAGGGATTTTGCTGGACATGGTGAACAGTAATTTTATACCAGCGGTATTTGTTGGGGGGTAACAGGGCTGACTCCGCCGGGATACCGTTGGTACTAGCTTCGCCCCTGGCCCAGCTCTTGTGGGAACGAATATTCATTGAGAGGACCGAATTTTCTCTTTTCGGCATAGACGCGCCAGCGCCGCCAGACAATGCGCAGGCTCGCCATCACTGGAATCGAAAGATATACGCCGAGGATGCCAGCGATTTCGCCGCCCGCCAGAATGCCGAATAATGCCGCCAGTGGGTGTAACTCCACGCTGTGACCCATGATGCGCGGCGAAATGACGTAATCCTGGATGAGACGCCAGATCACCAGAAACACCACGAGAAGGGGCCAGTGCGTGTAGCCGGAGAGAATTGCGACGACCATCATCGCGGCGCCCGCCACCAAAGGACCGGCCACCGGAATGAACTCGAGTGCGCCGCCTAAGGTGCCAAGCGTCAGGGCGTAAGGAACGCGCATGACGCCGAGAACCGAGCTATAAACCACCAACGAGAATGCCGCCAGCGTTAGCTGGGCTCGAATGAACTGCGCCAGCATCTGGTTCAAATCCTGAAGCACATTCTGTAGAAACTCGCGCTGTGAACGCGACTGCACCAGGGTCAAAAGGACTTCGTGGAAGCTCCCGCCGTCGCGAAGGAAAAAAATGGCGAGTATCGGAACCAGAAACAACACCCAGACTTCCTGCGCGGCTTCAGCCGCGCGAACGCCCACCCGCTGTGCCAGCCGCGTCAGGTCCGCCCGGTGACTCAGGAGAAAGTCTTGAATACGTTTTTGAGTGTCCGCGCTCCAGCCGTGCTCGTTTCCGATCCTGGCCGTGAGTTGCCCCAATTGGCCGGACAGTTGACCGGTGCTGGCTTTATCCATGAGGGCCGGAAGCGTTTCTCCTAGGCGGGTGCTCTGCCGACCGATCCGCGGACCCACCAGGAAACCGAGCGTCCCAAGACTGATCAGAAGCAATAGATAAATCGCCGTGATCGCCCAAACGCGACTACGAAAGATTTTTTCTAGCCGCCCAACCGCCGGGTTGATCAGGTAAGCAAAGAAAATGGCAAACAGGAACAGGATCAGCGTACGCCGTGCAGCGTAGAGAAACCCTAGGCCCACCGCGAAGAGTAAAGCGGTGAGCAAAACACGCGACGTTCTGGAATCGAGAAACGTCAAGGGTCACACCTTAATTTCAACTCTATCGTATCGCCTAAGAGGGAAGTGTTGCACGCCTGAAGGGGATTGAACCTTGGCCGCCAACAGCGCCACGACGAGGACTCAAGACGAGAACGACGGGCCACGATAAACCGCGATCGCTCAGTCCAGTTGCTTAGTCGCGTTCCACGATCGTATTTTCGCCGAGCACATTGACCCGCATGAGCATGAACTTGTCGTTGAGCCACAGCTGCCATGTCCCGGAATCATTCTTCAGTTCCAGTTTGAGCAAGTCCTGCGGGCCGCTTTTCAGGACTACGACTTCGCGGCCGATAAATTCGGCGGCCAGCGGCGCCGAGGTGTGCTGGCGCGGGTTCAACGTTCCAAACTGAGCACGTTGTTTTGGCGTGCACTGCATCATCCCTTTGTCCACCTTGCAATCGCCTTGCAGATATTTCCACGCCAGCAGTTCTCGGTGAATAAAGAAATAATCGTCGAGTACGTTCGTCGACGGCGGCAACAAGTAAGGCTGTTCGTGTTCTTTCGTCTCCAGTTCGGTGTGCCACTTTTGATTAAGAAATTCGTCGTTCGGCACGACGACTGACTCGGCTTTCTCTGGACTCACTTCTTTCCAGTCGTAATGACGGATCTCGCCTTTTGCGTTCAGCTGCAAAACAGAGGTTTGCACAGACACGGGCGTAGTATTCTCCGTTTTAAACTCGGACTCGATAATGCTCCCGTAGGATGTTTCGTAAATGGAAAAAGTCTCGGTTCCGACGCGATGTCCGCCCTGGAACACGCCGAAAGAGCCGGAATCGATCTCCTTACCTTCGTGTTGCTTTTCTTTATCCTTGGGTGCTGGAGCAGCCGATGCTGCGCCACACCAGACCACTGCCATCGCGAAATAGAAACCGAAAGCCAACCTCCGACGCGACAACTTCACTGTGATTCTCCTGTCCGGAAACTGGCTGGGCGAGGCTCCGCTGAGTCCGTAGCCTTGCCTCGAGCCTGAAATTGCAAACTACGCTCGATTTCAGCGCAAAGGGAGATTGGATCCTTGCCTGTGGTTACGATGGTCACCGTTGCTTCCCGGTAGGAGGGCAGTCGACTTTGGTGCAGACGGGCAAATTCGGTCGCATCGGCGCGCAACGGCCGCTCGGTAGCGTCGTCCAACGCGCGTCTCCAAAGTTCATCCGCTGGAGCGTCCAGGAACACAGACGGCCAAGGCTTCAGCAGGTTGCGATTGCCGGGATGAACGAACGTTCCGCCCCCCAGAGCGACCACGGTCTCCCTATCGAGGTTTGAGGTCAGTTCCAGCAAGGCTTTGGTTTCGGCCTGCCGAAATCCAGACTCTCCGCGCTCCCGGAAAATCTCGGGAACCGTCCGCCCTTCGCATGCTTCGATCCTGGTATCCAAATCCACAAAATCCCAGTCCAGTCGCTCCGCTAATTGCCGGCCCACGCAGCTTTTGCCGGAGGCCATGAACCCGACTAAAAATACCGCTCGTACCGCCATGGCGCTCCACAGCGCATGTCAGGCCGAAAGGCCTGATCAAAGCGCGTTCATTTGAAATTTACTTGAATTCAGCGTTGCTTGAGGCGGATTTTACCACTGAAAGAACGCAGCACGACCTGCGAAGCTGCCTTCCCCATGGTGCCAACAAAGGAACGTCCTGCATCGGAGGGATATCGGGAATGCTGAGACTTGAGAGGGAAATCGTGGTGCACCCGGCCCAGCACCGAATGCGCGCGAAAATCGGCGGAGACTTCGGCCGGAACCAGCGCTTCAATGTCACCGGTGTGGGTGGTGAATTTGTAGTCGCCGTCAGAACCAAAATCGCCATCGTAGAAAATCTGGCCACTGCTGGAGGTCGCCTGCACCAATGGTCCCGTGACCGACTTCATGTGCAGGTCACCGCTCAGCGACTCCAGTTCGACGTGCGCGTTACGGACATCGGTAAGCGTTATCGGTCCACGCATGGTTCGGACATGTACATGGGCGTTGCTGATGTCACGAACATCGACCATGGCGTCTGGCCCCTCAAGGGTGACGTCCCCCTGCAAGTGCTGTGCAGAGAGTGGGCCAGTTGAGGAGCGCAACGCGAGCTTTGCGTCGGCGGGCACCGTCACTTCATAGTCGACCTGTCCGTTTTCCTGGTTGGATCCTGGCAAGAGGTGGGTAGCGATCTCAATCCGGTTGCCGTTCTGCTGTTGATCGACTTCGACTTTGTCGGACTTAAGCGTGGCAGTGACGATGACGGCGTTGTCGGCGCCCGGCCTCACCGAGATTGCGCCATATTGGGTATCGATGGAAATATTGGCATTATGACCGACGGTGAAGCGGTACTCCTTCTGCGACTCGGCGAAAGCCGCGCCAACCAGACAGGTTGTCATTAGGGCCGTCACGACGGCGGTTTGCCCCAATTTCGTTCCCCGAAGCAGACTCGTTTCCCGCACACCCATTTGCCAAACGCTCGCCATAAAACCACGCCCCTGCGGCCGGGTTCGCCGGTCCGCTTTTCCCTTACTGGATACGATCTAACGCAATCTGGTAGAGCAACTCTTTTTGCTGATAAGCATCCATCAGATGCTGCCGGGCGTCAACGTCTCCCGGATTTCGATTCACGTACGCCTGCGTCTCGCGAATGTCGGCATTGACTGACTGCAATTGATTTTCATAGGTCACGCGCATTGAAGGAGACAGCGTCGACACTGCGGTCAGGAACTGCCGGTCCTCAAGACTGGGAGCGTTGAGATTCGGAGCGGAAGCGACGGTGTCCTGCGCTGCCTCGTTATCGCTCACTGGAGCTGCACCTTTGTTTTTGACAACTACGGGAGCCGGACTTACAGCCGGCTTCTTTTCCGCAGAAGCGATCAATGGAGCGGGAGCAGGAGCAGAGAACACCGAAGGGTTCGCGGCGGTTGAGTTGGCAGAAGATGGATTCGCTGACACATCGTGCTTCGCGACCGTCGCAGTTGATCGATCGCTAGATGACCGATGGCTAACCGTGTAGGACCCGGCAGCAAGGATCGCAGCAGTTATCGGAACCATCCACCAAGCGTTCCAGCGTCGCCGCGGAACCGCTGGCAAGAGCATCGGGCGCTGGACGGCAAATTCCGGAGTATTCTCCGCATCGTGGGTGATCCCTTCCGCTCGCAACTCAGCCGCGATCCGCAGCCACAGTCTCGGAGGCGGCTCTTCGCTGGCCCCCAGTTCTCGAGCTTGGACAGAGATCGACCTCAGGTCCGAAACCAGATCCGAGCAATCCGGACAAGACCTCAAATGATTCTCGAATTCTGACCGAAAAGCACTGTCAGGCGTGCCGTCAAGCAGTTCCGGCAGGAGCTCTTCTACATCCTGGCACTTCATGGCAACCCTCTCCCCAATACCGCAGTTCCGCTAACCTGTCTTGGCCTTTTCGGCTCTCATGAACTTCAAATAGTCTCGCAGCTTCAATCTAGCCTTGTGCAGCTGCGACTTGCTATTGCCAATCGAGCACCCCACCATCTGGGCAATTTCGTTATGTTCGAATCCTTCAACGTCGTGCAATACAAATACCTGTCGATAGCCCGGCGGCAACCGGTCGATGGCTCGCTGCAATTGCAGGCGGTCGACGGAGCCGGCCAGCTTCACATCCTTGGTGCCAAATTCTTTCCGAGGAGCCTCGTCGTCGGCTTCTAGCGTTTCTTCGAGCGATACAACCGGCAAACCCTTCTTGCGGAGTTGCATCAGCACGACGTTGACCGTCATCCGATGAAGCCACGTAGAGAAGGCAGACTCGCCGCGAAAGGTTGCGATCTTGCGAAAGAGCTGAAGAAATGCTTCCTGGGCCAGATCTTCGGCCTGGGCGGGATTGGAAACCATACGCAAACATAGCGAGTACACACGTCGTTTGTGCAGGTGATACAGGACTTCGAATGCTGCTTCGCGGCCCTGCTTCGCCTGCTCAATCGCCTCTGCTTCGGTGATGCGTTGCTTCTGGTCGGTCAAGTCGCCTTTTCCGGCCGCTACCTGTTCAGATGCGGCTTCAAACTCTTTTCGTTGTGCTATTTCGTGCAAATCTGCCGTGGCGGTCCCGGAGGTAACATCAACCATTTCCTGTATTTCCAGAATACCAAAAACCGTATTCAATCACGTGATCTGGGCGACCAAAATACTGAAGTTCAGGACCATCAAAAGTCACATTAGTAACCTGCTACAAATCGACCCGCAGAGGAGGATTTGTTCCGACTCCATCTGCCGGCCCGGGTTTCGAATACCCACTCAAAACCTGAACGGTGCCGAGTCCTCACGGAAATTGGATGCCAATTCGGGACCAGGGTCGCGCGTCCCCTTGCTTTTCTCGATCAGGCCTTCGCTGTGATGGTCTCCAATCCATGACGATCAGGACCGGTTTCACGAACCCTTAACAAAACCGCGAAGGTCAGGCCTACGAAGCCGAGGATGGAGAAGATCCACATCCCGAGTCCATAGCCCCCAGGGTTGTCGAGGCCGGCGTGCGAGTAGTCGTTGGCTTTACCGATCAGCAGGTTCAGGATAAAGAAACCGATCTGTTGGATGAGCGTCATCAAGGCATAAGCCGTTCCCAATCGGTTCTGGTCGACAATATAAGCCACGGAAGGCCACATGACAGCTGGAATCAGCGAGAAGGCGATCCCCATCATGCAGACCGGGACATAAAGGGAAACATTGGTGTAGCCCATCATGAGATAGACAGGCATCAGAAGGACGGAGCCGAACATCATGAGCAGAGCCCGCTTGCCGATCTTGTCGGCCAGCAGGCCGAAAAGCGGGGTCACGATCATGGCCGACAGGGGGAGCAAGCTATTGAGCTTCCCCGCCTGCTCGAGAGCAAATATCCGTATGGCATCCGTGGCGTGAATGCCGCCGTGAGCAGCCAGAATCTTGTTGGTGAATAGGTCGATGGCAAACGTGCGGAAAGGGAAGATGGCCGAGTAGAACGTAAAGCAGAGGCCAACGACGAACCAGTAGGACGGGTTGAAGCGCAAAATCTGGCCGAATTCGAGTTTGTCGATCGATCCAGCCTGCCCCAGTTCGTATCGACTTTCGGCTCGGCTCTCTAGCGCCCAATAGACGATCGAACACACAACCGCTAGGACCCCGGTCCCAACTGCGATCAGCAGTGGTCCCTGCCAACTTGGCTCACCCGAAGGGCCGTTGGGATAGAACACCCGATTCGCCCAAGTCGGCGAATTGTCCGCTGCCACGGATGCCAGACGGGCAATCAGCAAATTGATTCCGAACGCGAAGCTCAGCTCTTTACCCTTAAACCATTTCGCGAGGACGGTAGTAACCGCGACGATCATCGATTCGGCGCCGAGTCCCAAGACGGTGCGGCCGGCGATCATGACCACCGGATTTCCCCGTGCGGCGGTCAAGGCCGCGCCGAGGAGGCACAGAACGGCGAAGAACGTGATCGCTTTCTTAGTTCCGATGCGGTCGATGATCATGCCACCAATCAGCAATGTGGCTACCGCGGCAACGCTGTAGGAAGAATTCAGCCAACCAAAAGCCGTGGCGGAAAAACCCAACTTGTCGATGAAGATGCGTTCCAGCGGATTGATACTGTCGTAAATGTAGTAATTCCCGCCCATCGCGATGCTGACGAAGAGCAGTACCGTCCAGCGGTAGGCGCGAGAAGGTTCCGGCCGCGCGTCTCTCGGCAAAACGGCATCAACCATCGAGGTATTCATCCCCGGCGCCGACGACTGGCGCCCAAACGTTATTTGATCAGATCAACGGGACGAAGATAACAGATTGGGTGGAGGATTGGCTTATTCGACATCAAAAGTGAAAGCTCTCAGCCTCCGCGCGAAACGCGTAGACCGAGAGCCACTGGACTGAAAGCTGAGAGCTGAGAGCTGACGACTGAAAGTCCCCTAGATCTTTTCCTTCTTGCCGCCGTGCTCCACCTCGCCGTTTTTGTCATTCTGGCGAGTGATGTCGTCATTGGTGTAGACGTGATCAGCCTTCTTGCCGTGGGCGACGTTCCCCAAAACCACGGTATGTTCGCGTCCCGAGAAGTAGGTCCATCCGGCCGCCGCTTGTTCGCGGGTTTTTTCTTCACGTACGTGCTCTTCGCGCGCTTCTTCTCGCATCCCGTTGTGGATGACGCGTCCTTCGCGCCCAATGGTTTCCGGCCACAGATTGACGCCCTGACTCATCAGCGGAGCGCCGCCGCCCTGATACCAAACCGGCACCGTATAGGTGGAACTGGTCGATCCCTGAACCTCAGAGAGTGTGCTATTGGTTGCGCCGGCAATGAGACCGGTAGTGGCATTGCTCGCGCCCACCGGGTTCGGAGAATACTGCTGTAATGAGATTTCAGGCGTGGTTACGAGCGGGACATACGGCCCGTATATCGGATGAGGAAAAGGCTGTTGTCCAAAAGCCGCCACTGCCAGCAGAACCACCACTGTCAGAACAAAATAGGGTCGCATACTACCTCCACAAGGGGCTTACAACTCTGACCCACTGAGTGCAGTTTGCTGGCCAGTTTATCCCAGATGGCAAACCCCGACGATCCTCGGCGATTCGCGGCGCGTTCGGCTAAATCTCGGAGATTCCGTAAGTTCGCTTACTCTGGGCTTGGTGAAGACTCTTGCGTACAACGTGCAAGCGCGTAGTCCAGCTGTCAACCCTCAGTTATGAGAGAAACGCCCGGTTTTTAATGAAAGTAGATCACTGACGGCTGCCCGTCTAGTTCCCCACGAATCGCGCATACAGGCTGCGTGCAATCGCGGTATCGGTCGTTCCTTTAATGATGGCCCGCCCGTCGGGAAACAGTGTTATCTCATAGGGCTCGCGCCAGAACTTCAGGACGAACTCGTTGTGCCGGACATTGCCGTGCGGCCGCAAGCGACCTGTGAGTTCGCCGAAATCGACGGGCCGTTGCCGTTCATGAATCTGCACAGAATTCCTGCCGCACAACGTAATGTGCGGCCGACCCTCGCCTGCCAGATGAACGAACGCGCGCTCCCCGCAAACTACGCAATCGCTGCGGGGAGTGTCCGCGGCCAACTCCGCCCGTTCATTGCTCCATACATCCCAGGAGAGTAATGTGCGGCGCATCGCCGACCTTGCACCAACCAGGAATTTCGTCGCTTCCGAAGCTGCGAGCGAGGCCACCAGGTTCACGGCAGAATTCAGAATGCCTGCTGTCTCGCAGGTTTCAACCGTCCCCCGCGGAGATGCGGGAAACATGCAGGCCAGGCAAGCGGTTTGTCCTGGCAGAATATTCATGGTTACGCCGTAACTGCCGACCGCGGCCGCATAAATCCAGGGCACCAGGTTTTTCACCGCGTAATCGTTGATCAGATATCGAGTCTCGAAGTTGTCGGTGCCATCCAAAATCAGATCGACTCCGCCCAGCAAGGAATCAACATTCGAAGGAATTAGGTCGGCCACGTGCGGTGCCACAACGATCTGGGAATTAAAGCGCCCTATCTGTCGTGCCGCTGCAATTGCCTTGGGCAGCGAATCTCGGGCATCACTTTCATCAAACAACGTCTGCCGCTGGAGATTGCTGGGCTCAACGTAATCGCGGTCGAGAATCCGCAGCGTCCCGACGCCGGAACGTGCCAGCAAGGAGGCAATCGCCGATCCAGTGGCGCCGCATCCGACGATGACTACGCGGGCCGCCGCCAGTTTTTTCTGACCGTCGGCGCCGATTTCTTTAAATAGCACTTGCCGCGAGTAGCGATCATTCATGGCCGAAGACTCAATCCGGGACAATAACCTTCGCGATTACCTTGCCCGGGCTTTCCAACCAGTATTATAGGTTCCGGTCATCAAACTTGGCCTTGCGAGCAAACACACGGCGTGTCGCGCGAAAAACGTCATCAAATTCATGAGGTGAACGAGGGGCCCGCTAAGGTTGAATGGTTGAACAGCGTGAAATTCCGGTGCACTGCTTCTGGCGAATTGGGGCAACTCGCGTTTTGCTGGTCCTCTCCTTTGTGTTGGTGATGACCCGCGGGGCGCGCTCGGCGACGGAATCGCCCTCTGCTGTGCAGCAGACCGCCGAGTCGTCCCCTGAACTCGGAAGCATCACGCCCTATCTGGGATTGCCCGTCGACCAGTTGGAGTTACCCGGCGTCCCTCCCGAAGAGTCGACGTCTTTGCTGCAGGCCATTCCGCTGAAAGTCGGCGAACCACTCACCCGTGACAAACTCCACGATACGATGCAGGCTCTTTTTGCCACCGGACGCTTCGCCGACATTCAGGCGGAAGCGGATCGCACTGATACCGCAGGTGTCCGATTGCGTTTTCGGACGACAGCCAATTTTTTTGTCGGGATGGTCTTCATCGAAGGGGTCTCCCAAAATCCCTCTGCCAACCAATTAATTGGCGCAACCCGATTGCAACTCGGCGAACTGTCGACCAAAGATAAACTCGATCGCGCTTTAGCCGGAATACAGCGCGTGATGGAAGAAAACGGATATCACAAATCGAAGGTTACGGTCAGCGAGCAGCGCGTCGACGAGCAGCACCAAATCAACTTTACATTTCATGTGGACCCTGGCTCCCGCGCTGTCGTTGGCGTTATCTCTCTCGAAGGCGATGCCGATTATTCCCTCGCCGAGATTCGCGAGATCGCCAAGTTGCATTCTGGCGATCCGGTCTTGTCGAGCCGCATTACGAGGGCTCTGCAGAGGATTCGTTCGCGTTATCAGAAGCAGGATCGGTTGCTGGCGCAGGTTTCAGTGACTAGCCGTACCTACCAGGCCGATCGCAATATAGTGGACTACGTTCTCAAAATTGACCGAGGGCCTGTCGTTGAAGTTGTCTCCCAAGGCTTTAACCTCAGCCAGCGTATTTTGCGCAAGCTGGTGCCGATTTACGAGGAAGGCGCGGTTGATGACGATCTTCTGAACGAAGGACGTCGTAGCATCCAGAACCACCTGCAGACGCTGGGCTACTTCCAGGTCACGGTGAGCTTCAGCCAGCATCACGCGGCGGATGGCAAGAGTCTCCAGGTCGTTTATTTGATCGATCCGGGCGAGCGTCGCAAGTTATCGGCGATTCGCATTTCCGGCAACAGATACTTTTCCGACGACCTGATCCGGTCGCATATGCAGACGCAAGCTGCCGGTCGCATTTTCAGCCACGGACGCTACAGTGAAGTCCTGCTCGATGAAGACGTACAGGGGATTCGAGGCCTGTATCGGGCGAGTGGGTTCCGGCAGGCGGAAGTCACCAGTCAACTGGTGGAAAAATACTTGGGAGATCCCTCGCTTCTGGCCGTCCAATTGGTTGTCAAGGAGGGGCCACAGACCCGCGTGGCATGGGTCCGCATCGAAGGCAACTACACGCTCCAACAGGACCAGTTGCCAGAAATTCAGACGGAGGAAAGGCAAGGCTTTGACGAATCGAGTCTCGCCGAGGATCGGGATACCATCCTCTCAAAATATTTTGACAACGGTTTCCCGAACGCTTCGGTCGAGGTCACTTACGTTCCCGTAACCGAAGCCGACAAACTGCCGCGCGTCGGCGTTACGTTCACCATTCATGAGGGAGAGCAATTCTTTGTGGACCACGTTTTTCTCGATGGCTTGCATTACACCAGGCCCGGCGTAGCGCGTCGCGCGATGCAAGTGCAGCCAGGAGCACCACTGAGCCAGCAGCAAATGCTCGAAAGCCAGCGCCGCCTTTACGACATCGGGCTGTTCAAACAAGTGGATACCGCGATCCAGAATCCGGAGGGCACCGAGTCACGCAAAAATGTGCTGGTCACCACCCGCGAAGCGGATCGCTACACCTTCGATTACGGCGTCGGCTTTGAATTTCAGACTGGCCAGCCGTCGTTCGGAACCAACCAGCCGCTTGGGGCGACGGGTGTTAGCCCCAGGGTGTCATTTGGCGTCAGCCGGATCAACGTGGGCGGCCGCCAGCAAACCCTCACATTTAAAAGCAACGTCAGCCGATTGCAGCAGCGCGGACTCCTCAGCTATGCCGTTCCAAAATTACTAAACCGCGACCTGCGCTTTTCCGCGACGGCCTTTTACGACAACACCGTGGACGTATCCACGTTCACCTCCCAACGCCTGGAAGGCACGCTGCAAGCGCTGCAGGTGCTACACAAGGTGCAGGATCGCGACCTGACAACGCTTGCCTATCGCTTCAGCTACCGTCTCGTAAGGGCCAGCAGTATCGAAGTCAGCGACAACCTGATCCCGCTGTTGTCCAAACCGACCAGGGTGGGAACTCCTAATTTTCTCTACGTTCGCAACCGGCGCGACAACGATCTGGAGAGCACGCGCGGCAACTACACAACCATCGAAGGTGGCGTAGCTGCGAGCTATTTCGGCTCTGAAGCGGATTTCAGTCGAATGTTGATCAAAAACTCCAGCTACCACACGTTCTTTCGCAATCGCAGCACGGGGAGAGGTCTCGTTTTCGCGCGATCAACTACGGTCGGGTTAGAGAATCCGTTCGGGAACACCGTGGTCCTGGACCCATCCGAAACAGCCCCCGCCAGCAGCACTCTGATTCCCCTGCCCGAGCGTTTTTTTGCCGGAGGGGGAAACTCTCATCGCGGATTTGGGTTAAATCAAGCAGGCCCGCGTGACCCGTTTACCGGATTCCCAGTGGGTGGCAGCGCGGTCTTCGTTAATAATTTGGAGATGAGGTTGCCCAACGTAGTCATTCCGTTTCTGCAGGATAGTGTGGGCTTTACTCTATTTCATGACATGGGAAACGTCTTTGCGCGCCCCCAGGAAATGTTGGACGCGGCTGTGCGTTTTCATCAGCCGGACCAGCAATTCTGTCTGCACGAGGACACGCACTTGAAATGCAACTACAATTATTTTTCGCACGCCATCGGTCTGGGAATGCGCTACCAGACACCGATCGGGCCTCTGCGCTTTGACTTCGGATACAATTTAAATCCGCCGGCCTTTCCGAGCTATACCAACATCACGACCAACCCAAGCAGCGGACAACAGGCTGGTCAGTTTGGGTATCAACGCGCCGGGCACTTCAACTTTTCGTTCAGCGTCGGACAGTCTTTCTGATGAGATTCGTGATGAGGCTTGGAATCGTCCAGTTCGAATCGATCAAGATCGCAAAAGCGGTTGCGATTCGAGTGGCATGGGCTTTCCTGGCGACGAATTGTGCCATGGGAGGCCAGGTGGTCGACCGCATCGTGGCCAACGTCAACGGGCACGTCGTCCTTCAGAGCGATTGGGAAGAAGAACTGGACTTCGAAGCATTCTCGAACGCGCGCGATCCCGACTCTTTTACCTCCGAGGAACGTAAAGCGTCTCTAGACCGCTTGATCGATCAGGAACTGCTTCGAGAGCAGGTGCGGCCTTCTCAGCCGGCGCCTCCCGATCAGGTCGCGGCACGTGTCGCCGAGGTCCGTGCATTGCACGCGGACTGCGCGACCGAAGACAAATGGAAGGCCAAGCTACAACGCTTCGGTCTTAGCCAGTCTGCGCTCGAAAAGCGTCTGAGCGATCAGATCCAGCTCATGAGGCTCGTCGAGGATCGTCTGCGGCCCTCGATTCAGGTCGATCAGAAAGCGGTCGAAGCCTACTACAACGATCAGTTATTGCCGGAAATGAAAAAGGCAGGCAGTCGTGCGACTCCGCTGACTGAGGTTTTCGGCAAAATTAGAGATCTGCTGGCGGAGAAGAAGATGAACGAGTTGCTCTCGGGATGGCTCGCCAGTCTGCGCTCCGGCAGCCAAATCGTTACGCCGGACTCCAGCACCGGAGAACGGAACCGTTGAGCGAGCCACCGGACCCAGAATCGGGCGAGCGAGGGAAAGAACCACCGACCGGTCACCCGACCCATCATCCCCACCAGCCAGTTTCTCCGCAACGTCGGCGCATTCTCTGGAAACTTTTTCTGTGGTTTTGCGTTTTCAGCCTGATTGGTCTCGGACTCCTGGCATGGTACGTGACCACCGATTCTTTTCAGGCGCTCGTCCGACGCCGGGTCGTCGCGACGATCGAGAAGATGACCGGAGGCCGCGTCGAACTGGGAGAACTCCACACCATCCCATTTCGGCTACGCGTCGACGCCCGCAATCTGACCATCCACGGCCGTGAAGCACCCGACCAGGAACCATTCTTCCGGGTTGAACGCGTGCAGGCGGAACTAAAGATCATCTCTCTTCTCAGCACCACCGTGGGATTACATTCCCTGGAACTGGATCGCCCCGTCGTTCACATCATTGATTATCCCGACGGCACTACCAATGTTCCCGAACCCGAGGTGGCGAGAACTTCCAACCAGGGACCGGTGGAGCAACTCATGTCGCTCTCCGTTTCGCATATCGAGGTGCGAAAGGGAGAACTGCGGTGGGAAGACAAGAAGGTTCCATTCGAACTTGCAGGACTCGACCTCGGGCTGCTGATGAACTATTCCTTTCTGCGGCGGCGGTACGAAGCCCACATCACGGCCGGCGGTGTGACCACCGCCATCCAGCGCTATCCCTCATTTGCGTGGAAAGCTGACGCTTCGTTGATTCTCGGCCGCGGTCACGTCGACATCGGCGCTCTGAACCTGATCACTGGCAAGTCGGAAGTTCACTTCAAAGGCAGCCTTCAGGATTTTCACAATCCTCAGATAAGCGGCGATTATCGCGGTGTCGTGGATCTTGGCGAACTCGCTACCCTGACGCGCCAGCCGCAACTTCGCCGAGGCACGGCGCAGTTTCAAGGCAACGGTTCCTGGAACCTGCAGACTTATTCAGCGCAAGGCTCAGTGCAATCGAAAGACATCGAATGGTCGAACGGAAAAGTGTCCACACGCAATAGCCGCATCAACGCAAACTTCACCATCACCCCGGATCGATTCCGTGCGTTCTCAGTTAAGGCGAACGTACTTGGTGGCGATATGCAGGGCGAGGTTGACGTTACGAACTGGGAGAATTCTCTAACCTCTACCCCAGTAGCCGGACGGCGCCAGGCCACGAGAAGAGTTGTGCCTGCGGGTTTGCAGCGCGGTTCAGTTCGTTTACTGTTGTCGGGGTTTCCGCTCCTTCCGGTTATGGAACTCTTGAGCACCAGGAAAGTTCCGCTCGATCGCGTTGCTCTATCCGGAAACATGAGCGGCAATGTCGAAATGCTCTGGGTCGGTTCGATCCGCGATGCCGAGACTCACCTGAAGATCGGCATCGAGCCGGCGAAATCGCCAGCTCCGGGAGAAATTCCAGTCAACGGCCAAGTTGACGGCGTCTATCGTGGATCGCGTGACGAACTGGAGATAACCCAACTTCGCCTGAACACGAGCGGCTCCGAAATTACGGCCAATGGCAATCTTGCCGCGACTTCGACTCTGCACTTTTCGGTCACCAGCCATAGTCTCCGCGAGTGGATGCCGCTTCTGGAGGAACTCAACGGGTCGCAAAAGTTGCCGTTTGCAATTCACGGTTGGGCCACGCTAAACGGTACCGCGAGCGGTACCGTCTCCTCGCCCGCAGTCAACGGGAATCTCGAAGTTTATGACTTTGATACGAACTTGCCTGCGACGAAACGAACTCCGGGTCAGATCGTGCACTGGGACGCTCTGACGAGCACGGTGCAATACTCCAGCAGCCATTTCTCTGCCCATAACGGCTCCCTGATCCACGGCCAAGCGACCGCGCATTTCGATGCCAGCGCCGTCCTCGCAGGAGGCAAATTTCAGGATAACGATCCCTTTGCCGCGCATGTTGATCTCCGTAACGCCGACGCAGCCGAACTCGCCCACTTCGCCGGCGTCGAGCAGCCACTCGCAGGCATGGTGGACCTGTCCGCATCAATTTCGGGGACTCTGAATAGCCCACATGGAGACGGCCATCTCGAGGTTCGCAACGGAATGATCTATGGAGAGTCCGTTCCGAGGTTAAGAAGTGACCTTCGACTCGCGGACAACGAGCTTCAATTCAACAACATTGATGCCAGCGCCTACGACGCTCCGTTATCGGGCAACGCTGCATTCAACATTGAGAACCGCCAGTTTCGCGCGACTTTCTCAGGACGCAACCTTAACTTTGCTCGTTTCCCGTTCCTTCAAAATGGTCGCGTAACCGCGGACGGCATCGTCGACTTCACCGCGCACGCGAGCGGCACGCCGGATCAACCATCAATCGAGGCGCATGTTCATATCAAAGATCTAGCCGTCGACAACGAGAGAGCTGGGGATTTTTACCTTGACGCAGTCACTCAGGGACGGCAACTCGACGTGAAGGCCCGTTCCGACTTTCAGAAAGAGGACATATCGATTCAGGGATCCATTCAACTGGAGCACGATTTCCCCGCCGATCTCAGTCTGTCGTTTCATCATCTCGACGTCGATTGGCTTCTCAAGACTTACTTGCCGGGCAAAATCACAGGCCATTCTCCGCTTGACGGTACGCTTCAGGTGCGCGGACCGCTGCGCAAGCCGGCCGATTTGAAGGCTTCCGCCGAACTCCAGTCGTTTAGCGCCGAGATCGATCACGTGCAGGTACAAAGCGCCGAGCCCATCCGCTTCGAAGTGGCCGACGAATCGGTTGTGATCAAGAACTTTCACCTCGCCGGCAGCGGTACCGACTTTACCGCTCATGGTCGCGCACACTTGACCGGCGCGCGGGAACTCGACCTTCAGGCTGAGGGCTCGGTCAACATGACGCTTCTGCAGTCGCTTAATCCCAAAATCCTCGCTCGTGGCACGCTGAATATAAGTCTTAGCGCCAACGGCACAATGGACAAGCCTGTCCTTCAGGGCCGTCTGGAAGTGAAGAATACCTTCCTCAGCCATAACGACTTTCCCAGCGGCCTGAGCGATCTGAACGGCGTTTTGCTGTTCGATCGCAACCGTCTCCAGATCGATAACCTTGTCGGCACTGCGGGAGGCGGCAAGGTCTCTCTCACGGGATCGGCGACTTATCAGAGTGGCGGCACTATTCTGATTGACTTGGGAGCGACTGCGCGTGACGTTCGTCTGCGTTATCCGCCAGGAGTTAGCTCCACTGCGAACGCTGACCTTCGCTTGACTGGCACTTCGAACTCGGCGCTTTTGAGCGGCGATGTTGTCGTGACGAAACTCGCGGTTACTCCTGGATTCGACTTCGGCGCCTATATCGAACGGAGCAAGCAGGGTGGAGTGTTTGCGCAGGGAGACACCATCGAGAGCCACCTGAAACTCGACGTTCATGTCGTGACCACGCCTGAACTGCAGATGCAGACCGCGATTGCGAGGCTTTCCGGCAATGCCGATCTTAGAGTCCGAGGCACGGTCGATCGTCCGGCGATCCTCGGAAGAGTCGAGGTGTCAGAAGGCGAGATATCGTTCAACGGAACCAAATACAAGCTCGAACGCGGCGACGTGACTTTCGCTAATCCTGCGAAGACGCAGCCGATTATCGACATGACGGCAACCACGCGCGTCCGCGACTACGACATCACTGTGCAGTTCCGCGGTGACGCGAGCGTCACGAACGGGTTGAAAGTCACGTGGCAGTCTGAACCGCAACTTCCTGAAGCCGACGTGATCGCGCTGCTCGCGCTCGGCCGAACTCGCGAGGAGTCTGCTGCGGTAGCGAACAGCGGAGGCTTCGGATTCGGCGGCGATGCCTCGAACCTGCTTATCAACGAAGCTCTCAACAGCACCGTCAACAGCCGACTGCAGCACCTTTTCGGGGCAAGCCGCGTGAAGATTGATCCGCAAGGACTGGCGAGCGAGACGAACGTGGTTCGAGGACCGCAAGTCACAGTCGAACAGCAGGTCGCAAACAACCTGACGCTGACCTACAGCACGAACGTCTCCGTATCGAACCAGCAGATCATTCAGGTGGAATACAACGTGACGCGCAACATTTCGATTGTGGCGCTGCGCGATCAGAACGGTGTAGTCAGCTTCGACTTTAAGATCCGGCGCAGGAAGAAGTGAATTCGTACCGTCTACCGTAATATCCGCCTTGACATAACTCGACAAACCAGCAACCCTATTAGTTTTTCACCACACCCTTGGAGAAACGTGAAGGGAAGCCAAATTTGCGAGTGCGGGTTTTTTATCATGACAAGTGTTTCGACGGAGCGTCTTCAGCCGCTCTGTTCACCCGTTTCTACAGGGAGCGTATCCGCAGCGATGTAGACTTCGTTTACTCGGGTCTGCTGCATCGCGCAGGAGCGCTTTTCGACGAGAACCAGTTTGACGGCGACGAAAACGCCATCGTCGATTTCAAGTATTCCAGTTCTCCGAAGATCACGTGGTGGTTCGATCACCACGAGAGCGCGTTCCTTTCTCCGGCCGATGCTGCTCACTTCGAGCAGGATGCGAGCAACCGCAAGTTCTACGATCCGGACTTCAAATCCTGCACCAGCTTTATCGCCATGATCGGCGAAAAGCGGTTTGGCTTCGATCCTCGTCCGGTCGCGGAACTCGTGCACTGGACCGACATCGTCGATGCCGCGCAATATCAGGACGCCAAATCGGCGGTCGAGATGCAAGCTCCCGCGATGAAGCTGACCATGGCCATCGAAGCGTCGACCGACCGCGACTTCGTCAAGACGATGATTCCGTTGCTGGCGAACCAGTCGCTGGCGAGCATTCTCGAAGAACCGTTCGTCAAAGCGGTGCTTCCGCCGCTGCTCGAGCGGCATCAGAAATCTGTCGAAATCCTGCGGCAACGCACCGTCGAAAAAGACGGCACGATTTTCTTCGATATCACTGACCTTGACCTCGAAGGCTACAACAAATTTATTCCCTACTATTTGCATCCCGATTCCATTTACAGTGTCGGCCTGAGCAAGAGTTCGTTTCGGGTAAAGGTTTCCGTCGGATCGAATCCCTGGTCGAAGCGCCCGCCAACGGTCAATCTTGCCCGCGTGTGCGAGCGGTACGGAGGCGGAGGACATGCGCGCGTCGGTGCGATTTCATTTGACGTGACGCAGGGCGAAGCGGCGCGCAAAGCCGCGCAGGAGATCGTAGAGGAGTTACGCGCATCGGTTCGAGACCAAGTTCGCGACCAAGCATGAGCGCCATCGCCGTCACCATGCATCCCAGAATCGACGATCCCGGACACATTCGAGGCGTGCGCACCGTCGCGCTGCTCGAGTTCACGAAAGGATTGCTGGTCGTGCTCGCGGGACTCGGCATCTTCTCCATGCGTCACAAAGACATCTGGGGCGTGACGGAAAGTTTCCTGGAATTTTTTCATGCCAATCCGAACCATCGGATAGTCGGTGTTTTTATCGATCTTGTATACAAGCTCAGTGACATCCGGTTGTGGAAGGTCGCGGTGGTTGCCGCGGTTTACGTCATCCTTCGCTTTATCGAGGCTTACGGACTGTGGTACGTCCGCGCCTGGGCGGAGTGGATGGCGATCGCTTCAGGCACCATTTATATTCCGTTCGAGGTGATCGACCTGTTGCATCATCCCGCGTGGTTCCGGCTTGTGATCGTGGCCGTGAACGTAGGCATCGTGCTCTACATGCTTGCATTGCGGTTGGAAGCCGCCAAGAAACATGCTGCGGCGAGGCACTCCACACAAAGTTAGGATCGGCGAGAAAAAAACATCAGCATTGAATAAAATGGAGGTGGCCATGGCTTTTCCCATCAAAGTTTGCACAATCTGCTCGGAAGAATTTGAGTTGAAGCCGGACAAGCCGGGCTTTGCGAACCGATGTCCAGAGTGCAGCGTCGAAGAGTCAGGCGAAGCGGCGACCAAAGACCGGAAAGACGCCGTCGATCGCAAGACCGATGCTGAGGCCAATGCAGCGCGGCGCGAAGCGATGCGCAATCTGCTCTACCGCAAAGACAGTTGAGTAGATTTTGTAC
>Ga0070731_10000227_pt1 | contig 94942 bp, 92 predicted proteins | sample Coa_R1_2_FD_66448 | JGI IMG/M metagenome (GOLD analysis project Ga0070731, IMG submission 66448) | Surface soil microbial communities from Centralia Pennsylvania, which are recovering from an underground coalmine fire - Coalmine... | ecosystem: Environmental > Terrestrial > Soil > Unclassified ... | reverse complement strand
GGCGATGGCGGTGCTGTCGGCTGACTCGTGGCTCGACATGACCCACAAGTTCATGCTTTACAAGTACCTGGACAGCATCTGGCCGGAGGCTCCCGACGGGCCGATCGAGGGCAATTTTTGGGCCGAGATCGTCTACAACTACTCGGCGACGTACTCGCCCAACCCGGACAATCCGCCGTACTACGTCGACCTGCCGATGGCGTTCCCGAGCGGTGAGCTGATCCAGGAGGTGTGGGACCGTTGGCTCAGCTTCGATCCGGTCGTAAACGTGCACGACCGCCTCGAGAATCTCCGCAAGCTCCGCGGGATCATGCTCGACGCGGGCTCACACGACGACTACAACCTGCATTGGGGCCACCGGCTGCTCAGCCACTACCTGACGGAAGCGGGCATCGTCCACGAGCACCGCGAGAACACCGGCAACCACGGCGGGCGCGCTATGGAGCGCTACCAGGTCGCGCTCGAGTGGCTCTCGAAGACGCTCGCGCACGCATGATCGCCGGCTCGACGTTCGGGAATGCCTCAGGCGTCTGACGGCCGCGCTGCCAGCGAACACATCGTCCCGACCGAACCCGCTTTCGCGTCTGGACGCGCCTCTCGGCGCGGCCGCTGGCGGTCTCGCAATGCGCGGGTTCCGCGCTTAGCCGCCCCGCAGCTCGCACGACGCAGGGGCGGAAAGCGCCACGTTAATGCACCACGCCTACGAGGTTCAGCGTGACGGCGGTTGGGTCGGCGTCTTGAGCCTCGGTGATCCCGGCCCGGAAGCCATCGCTGTCGCTGATGGGCGGTACGAGGACTGCCTCGTAGCGGCGTCGCTCGGTTCCGAGCATGCGAACGCCGTGCTCACGCTCGATGCGCTCGGCGAGACCCCAGAGCAGGCCGGCGGTGTGTCCAGCGCCGCTGCGTGCGGCGACACATGAGAGACCGGCGAGGCAGTACGCGCTCAGCCGGACGTCCTTCGTGCCCTGGCTGGACGCGAGCGCTTCGCGGTAGAGGCTGTCGGCGGCTGAAAGGTCGCGGGTGTCGAGCCGAAGGTCGGCGAGACTGTGCAGCACGGACGAGACGGTGTCGCCCAGCCCGTTGGCACGCAGGATCTCGATGGAACGGATGTAGAGCTCCGCCGCCTGATCGTAGGAACCCATCTCGCGAAGGTTCTCGCCCATGTAGTGAAGCGAGCGGCCGATCTGCTCGGGGTCACCGAGCCGTTCGGCGATCTCGAGCGCCTGCTCGTGCCACTTGAAGCCGCGCTCTGGTGTACCGGACGTGAACTCGATGCCGACGAGGTAGTTGAGGACTCGCAGCTCACCCCGCTCGTCACCTTGCTCCCTGAAGAGCGCGAGCGCTTCGGTCATCCCGGCGCGAGCGGCGTCGGCTTGCTCGGCATATGCGGATCCAAGCCCGGCCATCATGAGCAAGGTCGCGTGAGCAGTCGGTGAAATCGCGCCCGGATCCGCGAGCGCCTGTGCGTACCACCGGCGTAGCTCCTCCAGACGTCCCGCTCCGAGCCATGAGATGAACAGCACGTCGGCAAGCGGCACCGCCGCCTCGATGTCGTGTTCCAGCGCCCAGGCGAGCGCGGCGCTGACGTTGGCAGGATCCTGGCGCAGGCGGCTCAATAGCTCGTCTCTCTGCTCGGGACGTGCATTGCTCGCGCCGGCGCCGAGCCCGAAGAACCAAGCGGCATGACGGGCACGCAACTCGCCCTCCTCGCCACCGGCCGCCAGACGCTCCAACGCGTATTCGCGAGTCGTCTCAAGTAGGAAGAAGCGTCCTCGGTCGCCTTCGCGCAAGAGGCTCTTGTCGATCAGCGACTGCAGCTCCTCGAGGCCGGCGTCGCAGATGCGCTCCGCCGCTTCGAGCTCAAAGCCGCCCGCGAACACCGCGAGCCGACCGAATAGTCGCTTCTCGATCTCGCTCAGCAGGTCATAACTCCATGCGATGGTTGCCCGCATCGTGGCCTGCCGCTCGGGCAGGTCACGGCGGCCGCCAGCCAGGAGTGGCAGCCGCCGCTTCAACCTGGACAGCAGCTGATCCTCGGAGAGCAGCTTCACCCGAGTGGCGGCCAGCTCGAGTGCGAGTGGGAGACGATCAAGGCGCGTGCAGATCGCGTCGATCTCGACTCCCGGCTCGAAGTCCGGTTTGACCTGGCGCGCCCGTGCAGTGAACAGCTCCACTGCGCCCTGCGGGGAAAGGGGACCGACCGGATACTCCTGCTCACCGGCAATCGCCAACCGCTCCCGACTGGTCACGATCGCCGCGCACTCGGGGGCGCTCGCCAGCAGTTCACCAATCGCCGGAGCGGCGTCGAGGACCTGCTCCATGTTGTCGAGCACCAGCAGCAGCGACCGGCCGCCCAGATGGGCCGCGAGGTCCTCGACGCCCCCAACCGCCGCCGCGATCGCCGGGACCACGAGTTCGGGGTCGCTGACCGCGGCTAGCGACACCCACCACACCCCGTCGAGGTAGTGCTCGGAGCGCTCAGCGGCAAGGGCAAGCGACAACCGCGTCTTGCCCGACCCACCGGTTCCGGTCAGCGTGACCAGTCGGTGGCCCTCGGCCAGATCGAGCAACTCGGCCAGCTCGCGCTCGCGTCCGAGAAGCGGTGTCGCCTGGACGGGCAGATGGACGTGGCGCAGCGTGCGCAGCGGCGGAAACTCCCCGTCACCAAGCTGATAGAGGCGCTCCGGCACCGTGAGGTCCTTCAGGCGGTGCTCCCCCAGATCCCGCAAGGAGACATCCACAAGCGCTCGCGTCTGCGCCGAGACCACAATCTGCCCCCCGTGCGCGACCGAGGAAATCCGCGCCGCCTTATGCACGGCCATACCCACATAGTCGCCCTCGACGAGCAGCACCTCCCCGGAATGGATCCCCATCCGGACCCGCAACGGGCCATCCGCCAGTGCTCTCTGCATCTCCGTGGAAGCGGCAAGACAATCGCCGGCGCTCTGAAACACAAAGAAGAACGCATCCCCCTCGGTCCCGAGCTCCACTCCGCCGTGTGCGCCCGCAGCGGCCCGGATTCGCTCGCGATGCGCCATCAGCGCCTCCGCATACCGGCTTGCCCCGAGCTCGCGCAGCAACCGAGTCGATCCCTCAACGTCGGTGAACAGCATCGTCACCGTCCCAGACGGAAGGTGTCGGTCCCCGGACCCCATCGCACCCGCAACGCTACCCGAAGGTCACCACCAGATCTGGCCGCTGAGCATCGCCCACAGCCAACACACTCAAAAAGGGATCCTGCTCGTCGCCACCTGCGGGACGAACGACGCCGACGACCTGAACGCCTTCGTCACGCTCGGCCCAGAGGACCTGCTTTAGCTCTGGCGCGGGTACGCGACCCCGGCACCGCAGTCCCTCGTGGAGTCCCGCTTCGATCCCACGAGTGGTCTCCCGGGTTGCAAAAACCTGCGCCCTCAGTTTCGCCAGTAGCGGAACCAGGCCTCCTGCTTCCGCTGCGCGGGCGGCCGACCGCGCGTCGTAGCGTCCGCTTGCGCTCGTATGGATGCTGTCGGTGCCGAACCTAGAATCCGTGGATCAGCCCGACCGTATTTCGAGAAGGCCCCTTTCGGTTCTTCTTCTTTTCGCGTGAGGAGCAGCGCCTACATATTCACGTCCAGTCTGCGGAGGGCGAGGCGAAGTACTGGGTTGATCCGATGATCGAACTCGCGCGCAATCACGGGCTGGGTGACAATGACCTACGTCGAGTCGAGGGTCTGATCAAGGAGCACGAGCAGGAGATTCGAGATGCCTGGCGCCGCCACTTCGGAAGCTGAGATCACCAACATCTCAAAGCATGGGTTCTGGCTGCTCGTCGATGGCCGGGAGCTCTTCCTTCCGTTCGATGAGTTTCCGTGGTTTCGGCGAGCGCCGGTCGAGGCCATCCTGCACGTGCAACGGCCGGGTCCCAGCCATCTGTACTGGCCGGAGCTCGACGTTGACCTCTCGCTGGACGCGATCGAGCATCCTGAGCGATACCCGCTGAAGTCCAAGCTCTGATCTCGGGATCGGCGTGGCGGCAAGGGGCGGGTCAGATCGCCCCCAGCTTCGGCGACAGTACACGGCGGGGGAGGGGCGCATTGGGGGGCGCAAACCGAGCGCAACTGAGGGCAACTACGCCCCAGAAAACCCCGATGAAATAACGGAATCTGCCTGACCGCTACCCCGTGCTCCCTTCTGGGGGCCGGGCGGTCGCAGGTTCAAATCCTGTCTCCCCGACTCCCACCTCAGCGGTACTCGTGAACGTGCTCGGGATCGAGCCGGAAGCTGACCCGGGGCTGGGTCGCGAAGCCGGCCGGATCCTCGCCGTAGCGTTGGGCCTGTCTCATCGCTTCCATCACCGCCTCCTCGCCCTCTTCGATGACCGCGGCCTGACCGCGGATCGACACGTAGTGCAGGTAGTCACGTTCATCGTGGACGAGCAGAGCGACGCGCGGATCACGACGGACGTTGGCCACCCAGTGGCGGTCCCGGTGTCCATTCAGTCGCACGTGGTCCTCGGCCAGCGTGTAGTGAATGACGACCAGCCGGGGCGCGCCATCAGGGGCGAGGGTCGAGAGCACAGCACATCGCGGCGCGGAGAGGAAGCCGCGGACCGGCTCGATCAGACGCCTGGCGTCGCTCACCGGCTCGCCCCACCTAGCTCCCTACCGGAACTGTGGCAGGACCTCGGCGTGGGCCGCGAGCATCTCGTCCAGTAGCGACTCGGTTTGGGCCAGGTCAAGCCGGGCAGCGATCGTCGGCTCGAGCAGGAAGGCATGCAGCGCGTCACGGCGGTCGCCGCTCAGGGCTGCCTTCACCATCTGTTTCTGCAGCGCGACGTATTTCGTCAGGTGCGCGGCCAGAGGGTCAGGCAGGCGTCCCGCGTAGATGGGACGCACGCCGTACCTGTTCACCGACGCATTGACCTCGACGATCGCGTCCGCGGGCAGGTTCGGGACCGCCCCGTGGTTCATCGCGTTAACGACGTGGGTCTCGTTGCGATTCCCCACGACGGCCTCCATGATCTCGATCACCTCGATCCCCTCATCCTCGTCGCCTGGAGGCAGATCCTCGAGCGTCACGGTGCCGGCATCCGGCTGCGTCCACTGGGTGGCGAGCGATTGGAACTGCTCGACGCGGCCCCGCTCGTAGTCCATGTCGTGGGTGGTGATGCCGTACCGGACGCGGAGCCCCTGGGCCCGCCCGTTGTAGGGCTCGTCCTCGTACTGCATCTGGGGGTGGAACTCGACCCAGTGCTGCCAGCAGTAGGGGAGGACCCCGTAGGTGTCGAGCACCCACTTGACGACCGGTTCCTCCGCGCGTTCGCGCGCCAGCTCCAGGGCGTCCGTCCCGTCCTTCAGGCGCAGCTCGATCACGCTCGCGCAGTGGTTGATCCCGGCCACGACCGCGGGCATGGCGATCTCGTCCGGATCGACGCCGGCGTTCCAGGCCAGCCACCGGGGGCTCGCCGGCGCGGCCGTGCACGAGCACAGCGAGAGCGACCTCACCTCCGGGACCGTGGCCATCGCCATGGCCATCGGGCTGGCCGGATTTGAGTAGTTGAAGAGCAGCGCGTTCGGCGCCACCTCCCGGACCTCCCGTGCGACGGCGGCGAGGGTGGGCACGTTGCGCAGCGCACGCATGATCCCGCCGGGACCGATCGAGTCCGCGACATGCATGACGAGCCCATACTTGGCCGGAATCTCGATGTCCTTCTCCCAAGCGTCCATGCCGCCGGAGGCGATGGTGACAATCACGAAATCGGCAGCGGTGAGCGATTCCCGGCGGTCGAGCGTGGCCCGGACCTGAAGCTCGCTCCCGGCGCTGTCAATCAGCTTCTGGGCCAGCGCCTCCATCGTCCGCACGCGCTCCTCGTTGATGTCCATCAGGGTGAGCGTCGCGTCGCCGAGCAGCTCGGACTGGATCAGGCGCCTGATCAGGGCGGGAACGAAGCTGCTCGATCCCCCGCCGATAACCGTCAGCTTGACTCCCATGCTCTGCCTCCTCAGCCCATCGAGTCTTCGGCCATGGGCAGCAGCGATGCCTCAAGCATCCGCAGCGTCCGCGGCCGCGTCACCGCATACAGAACTGCTTCGGCGACCTCCTCCGGCCTCATCATCCCGGCCAGATCCGGATCGTCCGGCGTGCGCCCGCGTCCCATCGCGAAGTCAGTGGCGACGCCTCCGGGGCAGAGGATCGAGCAGCGCACGCCGCGTTCCCACAGCTCGTGATCGAGGGAGCGCATGAACCCGACCTGGGCGAACTTCGAGGACGAATACACCGCCTCGCCGGCCGGCCCGTACTGCCCTGCGATCGAGGCGACCACCGCCAGCTCGGCGGCGTCGCTCCTCAGCAGGTGCGGCAGGGTGGCGCGGATCGTGTACATCAACCCCTTCACGTTCACGTCCACGATCTCGTCGAGCACGTCGACGTCGAGGTCGAGAAAGTCGCCGTAGGCGCCCACGCCGGCATTGGCGACCACCACATCTATCCCCCCGAAGGTCTCGGCGGCGACGCTCGCCAGCGACTCCAGAGCGCTCAGGTCCCGGACGTCACACGGCCGCGCCATCGCGCCCTCGATCCCCAGGTCATCGCCGCTGCGTGACGCGAGGACGAGCCGGGCGCCGGAGTCCGATAGCAGCCTCGCCGCGGCGGCACCGATGCCGCGGCTGGCCCCGGTCACAAACGCCACACGACCTTCAAGCGAGTTCATGTTCTCTCCTCCGTCGACTGGTTCGAGCTGTGCGACCGGGGCTCGCAGTGACCTTCCCGCGGCTCCGACGGCGGCACATCGAGCGCGGGGTTGCGTTCAAAGAAGCCCATCGGCTTCAGCGTGAATCCGATCATCGCCACCGGCATCACCGGCCAATCCTCGGGCCGCGGGACGTGGTGGTGGCCGAACGTGTACCAAACGACCAGATCACGTTCCTCGAGCTCACGATCTGCTGCGGTCCACTCCGGAAGCCCGGACCCGCCCGGGTGCTGATTCGGGTAGTCGCCTGCCGCGTATCGCTCGTCTGGCTCGTAGGGCGTGACCCACAGATGGTTGTGGATGAACCCGGCACGCTTCATCACCGCCGCGTCAGGCTGCGCATACGGCACGGCGTTCTCGCCCGGCAGCAATCGGTAGGCGATCGGCTTCCCCAGCCGGTGCAGCCGATGGGGATTGGTGATCTCCCACCAGCGGGCGGAGGCGGGGTCGATGCGCCGGCGGGCCTCACGCTCGGTGCGCAGGCGCCGGCGCTTGGCGATGAATGCGTTCCCGTGGGGGTTCTCCTCGCCCGGCGGGACGGGCTCTGTCCACACCTCCTCGACGGCGTTCTCGAGCCCGTCGATGTCGAAGTCCAGCCGTACGTTGAAGTAGTGCTGATGGACCATCGCGTTGAGGCCTGGAGCGACGAGCGTCCCGTGGCGCGGGTGCTCACCCGGTGGGACGGCTCCGGTGGAGAGAACGCCCGTGAGCTTCACCTCGTAGGCGATCGTGCCGTCCTGGTAGAGGTACCAGAAGAAGCCATAGTCGTAGTTCCCGATGGCGGCGAAGGAGGAGATCACGAGCCGGCGTGATCGTCTGACCTCGCCCTCGCCGGTCCGCCACTCGATGTGGCGCCAGAGCACGCCGTAGTCCTCCTCATGCATGCAGATGGCGTTCCTGATCGGCATCGGCCTGCCGTCGGCATCCGAGACGACAGCGTCGAAGTAGTAGATCTCGCCCAGGCAGTCGCACCCCAGCTGAAGCGATGAGGTGGCCACCCCGACGCCGTTCTCGCCCGCGTCGAACGCGTTCTTGAAGTAGTGCACCGGACTCGGGTCCCCGTAGGGCACCACCATCTCCGACAGCGAGGCCCGGTAGAGGATGGAGCGGAGCCGGCCCTGGTCCTCATAGCCGATCTGGTTGAGGACGAGCCCCTCCCGCGGGGTGAAGCCAACGTGAAGCTGCCAGCGCTGCCAGCGAACGACGTTGCCGTCGACGCTGAAGCTCGGGCCGTCGGGCTGGATGATCTCCAGCGGAGCGATGTCGTCTCGCTGCGCACCGGCCGACTCGACGTCGAAGTTGCCAGGTTCAGGCGGGACGGGGACGACTCCGTAGTCCTTCACCCACAGCATCTCCAGGCGATTCAGGTCGACGAGCGCGATCAGGCCGTCGACCGGATGCGCCCACTCGTTGTCCCCGGGGCGGTCACGAATGAAGGCGACGCAGCGGGCCAGCCGGAGGCCCTCCTCATCCGAGTACCCGAAGTTGCCCGCCGGCCAGGCGTCAATCTGCACGTTGTCGAAGTCGGTGATTCCGCGGCGCCGGAGTCCCTCCTGAAACTCCGGGTGCAACCGCACAAACTCCTCCGCCTCCGCCAGCTCGGCCACGACGGCGAGCGGCTGTACACCCTCGAGACGGCTCCACGATCTCACCCCGACCGGCTCATCGAGAGAGACGACAATCTCATGGGTCGCTCCATCCCCCTGATCGAGGAGCACGACGAAAGCCTCACGGGGGAGCGCCTGCTGACGCTCTCCGGCCGACCAGGCGAGTACGTCCTGCTTCGGCGGCTCGCGGAGCTCGATCGTGATGAAGCGGATCCGGCCGCTCAGGGACGAAAACTGTTCGGCGGCCCGAACGGCCCCAGCCGCGGCCGTGATCTCATCCGCCGTCAGCGGGTCCAGAGGCGAGGACGTGCGGAGAGTCGGGGCGTTGTGCGCGGGTTCGCTCGCTATGGGCGGATTCAATCACATCCGCTCACACCTCTGGCGCTGGCTGGTACCGTTTCCGCCGGGTGCACCAATCGGATCGCCTCAGCGCCATCCTCGAGCAGCTGTCGGGAAACGGCAGCGTCACCGTTACCCACCTGTCGAAGCAGTTCGACGTCTCCCTCGCCACCGTCAGGCGCGACCTCGAGCTGCTCGAGGAACAGCGCCTGATCTCCCGGGTTCACGGAGGTGCCGTGGCCCGAGGCGTGATGTACGAGCTCCCGCTTCGCTACAAGGCGGCACGCCAGCAGGAGGAGAAGCGGCGGATCGCCCAAGTGGCGGCGGAGGGGGTTCCGGAGAACGCGATCGTCGGCCTGACCGGGGGGACGACGACCACAGAGGTTGCGCGGGCACTCGCGGATCGGGCTGGGTTGACCGTGGTTACCAATGCCCTGAACGTGGCTTCAGAACTGGCGATCCGAGCAAACCTGAAGCTCGTCGTGCCGGGCGGCGTAGCGCGACCGGAGTCATACGAACTGGTGGGGCCGATTGCCGAGAGCGGCCTCGAGGGTCTCAACCTCGACGTTGCCTTTCTCGGTGTCGATGGCATCTCGGTGGAATCGGGCTGCACGACGCACCAAGAGATCGAAGCGCACACGAACGGCGCCCTGATCACGCGGGCCCAGCGGGTCGTGGTGGTCGCGGATGGATCCAAGCTGGGGCGGGTCGCATTTGCCCGCATCTGCACGACCACCGAGGTCGACGAGATCATCACGGACTCCGGCGCCGATCCCGAAGAGGTGGGCCGACTGGAGGATGCCGGCCTCCGCGTGACCCTCTCCTGACGGCGCCGGGCTCGCCACGCGCGTATATGGCTTGTGGCATGAGCGATTGAGCGTTATTGTTGCCGAAGATGCTCAAGATCGAGCGTGAGATCGCGAGCCAACCGCTCATCTGGAGGCAGGCGGCGGAGGTGGCGGCGACCCTGCTCGACGGGTTGCCGGAGCCGGGACAGCGGGTCGCGATCGTCGGCTGTGGGACGTCGTATTACGTCGCCCAGGCGATGGCGGTGCTGCGAGAGCAGGCGGGGCATGGCGAAACAGACGCGTTCATGGCCTCCGAGGCCCAGCTGGAGCGTCCGTATGACGTCGTCCTCGCCGTCTCACGCTCGGGTACGACAACCGAGGTGCTCTCGGTGCTCGACCGCGTTCCCCGCGCGGTCCGGACGATCGCCATCTCGGCGACGCCGAACTCGCCGGTTCCGACCGTCGCCAGCCACGCTGTGGTGCTTGACTTTGCCGACGAGGAATCTGTGGTCCAGACGCGCTTCGCAACAGGCACGCTGGCCTTCTGGCGGGCCGTGCTCGGCGAAGCGATCGAGCCGCTCGCGGCCGCGGCTGAGGACACGCTCGCCGCGCCGGTGCGCGATGACCTTGACGGGTTCGACCGCTATGTGTTTCTGGGCACGGGCTGGGGGGTGGGGATCGCCGACGAGGGGGCGCTGAAGCTGCGGGAGGCCGCCGGCGCCTGGACCGAGGCGTATGCGGCCATGGAGTATCGGCACGGGCCGATCAGCGCCACGACGCTGCACACGCTCGTGTGGGGCGTGGGACCGGTCGACGGTGGGGTATTGACCGACGCGGCGGAAGCGGGAGCGGAGGTCATCGAGAGCGGACGGGACCCGATGGTGGAACTCGTGGCGATCCAGCGCGCGGCGGTGGCGTTGGCCAAGGCCCGAGGCCGTGACCCCGATGAACCTCTGCACCTGAGCCGTTCCGTGGTGCTGGAGGCGCGAACCTAAGCATGAGGAGATAGAGGCGAATGGTGTTCAGCAGAAGAAGGCTGCAGTCAGGGATGTACCTGACCGCCGTGGTCTGTGCCGCGCTCGCACTGAGCGCATGCGGCTCCTCGTCAGGTGGGAGCAGCGGTGGTGGGTCCTCGGCGCCGGCCGCGCACTTCAATCCCAACGCCAAGATCCGCGGCCAACACATCACCGTTCTCCTGCCCTACGCGGTGCCCCAGAGCATCCTCAACCAGTTCACCCAGCAGACCGGGGTGAAGCTCACCTATGTCACCGCGGGCTGGGACAACGTCAAGTCGAAGCTGATCGTGGCCAACACAGCCGGCACCTACATCGCCGATGTCACCGAGTTCGACTGGTCGTTCACCGGGCAGTTCGGAGGCTCGGGCTGGTACGTGCCGCTTGAATCGGGACTCGGGCCGCAGCTGATTTCGGACCTCGGCAACGTCAACAAGGCATTCGATACCAACGGACACACGTACGCCGCGTGCTACAGCAACGACTACCGGCTCTCGCTCTACAACAAGAAGGATTTCGCCGCCGCCGGGATCACGTCATGGCCGACGACCTTCTCGCAGCTCGACTCCGTCCTCGCCACGCTGAAGGCCAAGCACGCGGCTCCGTATCCGATGTCGCTCCCCCTCGGGGCGACTGAGGGTGGACTCACGCCGTGGTACCTGACGACGCTCGCGATGGGCGGTCAGCTGTTCGACGCGCACAACAAGCCTGTGTTCGGGCAGCCCAACTCGACGGCGTCGAAGGCTCTCGAGTGGGAGATCCAGGCGCTCAAGAAGGGCTGGATCTCGCCCGGCTCGGTGACGCTCGACGACACCCCGGCGGCGAACAACTTCAACGCCGGCGAGGCGGCGATCCTCTACGCCTCAGGCCCCGGGCCCCTGGCCACGGCCAACGACCCGTCGCAGTCGAAGATCGCGGGTAACGCCGCCGCCGGGCTGATGCCGGGCATGAACGGCCCGGGCTCGTCGTTCGGGCTCCCCGAGGGACTGGCGATTCCCGTGACCGCGCAGCACAAGGACGCTGCGCTGGCCTTCATCAAGTGGTGGCTCGAGCCGAAGACCCAGGAGGAGATGTACACGACCGGCTCGGTCGGGTTCCTGCCCTGCAGCCTGAGGGCCCTCAAGCTGCTCAGCAAGTCCGGGAAGCTCGAGGACGGTCAGGTGCTCCAGGCCGAGCTCAGCCACATCGTTCCCCTGTTCCCGCAGGGGGCGCCGGTGTGGTACTCGAAGTTCGACACCCGGGCCCAGCAGCTCATCAACGCGGCCGCGAAGGGCGAGATGACTCCGAGCAATGCTCTATCGCAGCTTGCTTCGTACACCTCGACCCTTGCCAGTGGCGGGTAGTCCGGCCGGACGTGAGGTGCATTTCCTGGTCATCCTCGGCCGCTCCTAACCGGGTATGACAGGCGCCGCACTGGACGAGGCGGCGGCGCCGCGAGTACCTGACCGCCGCCCGCCTCGGCAGGGCCGCCTGGCTCTCACGCTTCGGCGAGAGAGCACCTGGCTCGGCTGGTGGTTTGTCGCCCCGGCGGTCATCGTCACCGTCGCGCTGGTCGTCTACCCGCTGGTGCTCGGATTCGAGACGAGCATCCACGCCCAGGCGCCGACGCTCACGGCGCCCAGCAAGCTGGTCGGAGCGGCGAACTACTCCGATGTCCTCAAGGACCCGAACACGGTCAGCGCGACTCTCCACACGCTGACCTACGTGGGGATCGCGCTGGCGCTGGAGATCGGGGGCGGTCTGGCGATCGCGGTCGTGCTGCACCGCGCGTTCCGAGGGCGCGGGATCGTGTTGGCGATCCTGATCATGCCGTGGGCCCTTCCCTCGGTGGTCAGCGGCGTTCTCTGGCAGCGGATCTTCGCGCCTGACAACGGCCTGCTGAACAGCATCCTCGTGAACCTGCACATCATTCACCAGCCGGAGGTGTGGATGGCCAACGGCTGGGCGATCCCATTCATCACCCTGGTCCACGTTTGGGGGGTGCTGCCCCTGGTGGCGCTGATCCTGCTCGCTGGGCTGCAATCGATTCCCGACGAGGTCTACAGCGCCTCGGCCGTAGACGGGGCGAACGCGGTGCGGCAGTTCTGGCACATCACGCTGCCGTTGCTCAGACCGGCGCTGGCCGTCGCCATCACCGTGGGCCTGGTGCAGGCGATCACGATCTTCGACGAGATCTACGTCCTCAACGGCACGGCGCTCAACACGGCCTCCGTGCTCATGCAGGTCTACAACTCGGCCTTCGTCGATGCGGACTTCGCCCACGGAACGGCGCTCGCCTTCCTGGTCGCGCTGGCCACGGGGGTGTTCGCGGTCATCTCGCTGCTCGCGTCACGGAGGTCGACGGTGTGAAGCCGTCCGCTGCCGCCCGGACGCTCAGATGGGTCGCCGTGGCTGCGATCGTGGCCTGGTCGGTTGGGCCCGTCATCATCGGGGTGCTCACGAGCCTGTCCAGCGAGGTCGACGTGGAAGCGGTCCCGGCGCGCTGGATCCCGCACCACGTCTCGCTGGCCGCCTACAAGGCCCTGGTCCTCGGGGCCAACACGTCTCTCGGGAGCACGCAGGCCGATTCGCACGCGTTCGGGCAGTCGGTGCTGAGCAGCTTGGAGGTGACGGTCGAGGCGACGATCGTCACGATGATCGTCTCGATTCTCGCCGGCTACGGGTTCAGCCGCCTCCCGTTCCGCGGCAGCAAGCTCCTCCTCTGGGGGGTGCTGGCGACGCTCGTCCTGCCGCTGTTCACGCTGGTGGTGGCGCTGTTCAGGCTGATGGTGCAGCTGCAGCTGATCAACACGCAGCTCGGCCTGGTTCTCGTCTACCTGAGCAGCTCGGCGCCGCTGGCCATCTGGCTCTTCTACAACTACTGCCGGGAGATGCCGGCGGAGCCGGAGGAGGCGGCGTTGATCGACGGCTGCACCAGGTTCAAGGCGTTCCGGAAGGTGGTGCTGCCCCAGATGCGCTCGGGCATCGCCGCGGTCACGGCAATCGTGATGCTGCTCGTGTACGGACAGTTCCTGATTCCGCTGCTGCTGGGATCCAGCCCGTCCACCAAGCCCGTCACGGTCCTGATCACCGAGTTCGTCGGCAAGTACACGACCAACTATCCGCTCCTGGCGGCGGGGGGCGTGATCGCGCTGGTCCCACCGACGCTGGTGGCGCTGCTTCTGAATCGACACATTCGTGGGATGCTCAGCGGGTCCACGGGATGAGAGAGGAAATCGGCTGATGGGCGGCATCGTTCTGGAGTCGGTCCGCAAGGAGTTCGCGGGCGGCGTCGTGGCCGTGAACGACATCAACCTCGAGGTCGAGGAGGGTGAGTTCGTCGCCCTTGTGGGACCGTCGGGATGCGGAAAGACGACGACGCTTCGGATGGTGGCCGGTCTCGAGGACATCACGGCGGGAACTGTGAGCATCAACGATCGCGTCGTCACCAACACTCCGCCGCGGCATCGGGACATCGCGATGGTGTTCCAGAACTACGCGCTCTACGCGCATATGACAGTCCGGCGCAACATTGGCTTCGGTCTCAAGATGGCCGGCGTGCCCAAGGACGAGATTAACCGCCGCGTCGAATACGCGGCGAACGTGCTGGGCATCGTTCCCCTGCTCGACCGCAAGCCCAAGCAGCTCTCCGGTGGCGAGCGCCAGCGGGTGGCCATGGGACGGGCGATGGTGCGAGAGCCCGCGGCGTTCCTGATGGACGAGCCGCTGTCGAATCTCGATGCAAAGCTCAGGGTCGAGATGCGGGCGGAGATCGTCAACCTGCAGCGACGTCTGGCCACGCCCACCCTTTACGTCACCCATGATCAGGTCGAGGCGATGACCATGGGCGACCGGGTCGCGATTCTCCGCGACGGGGAGCTCCAGCAGGTGGGGACTCCGGAGGAGCTCTACGAGCGGCCGGTGAACGTGTTTGTCGCCACCTTCATCGGGTCGCCGGCGATGAACCTGCTGCCGGGGCGGATGGAGAGCGACGGCGGCCGGAGCTTTCTCTCGGTGGGGAACTCGAGGTTCCCGCTCAGCGAGGCGGTGCTCACGAAGCGGCAGAGGCTGGGGGAGTATGACGGCCGCGAGGTACTTGTAGGAATGCGGCCCGAGGACTTCCGAGCGCCGGATCACGGAGGTGCGGACGGGACCGCGGTCTTCCGTGTTAACGTGGTTCGTGCCGAGTCGCTCGGCTCCGAGGTGATCGCCTACTTCGAGCCGGCCGGAAGTAACGGGACGGTCGCCGCCGCCTCGGCGCTATCGGAGCAGGCCGCGGCTCAGGCGGACTCCATGCAGCGGCTGTTCACGGCCCGGCTGGGACGCAAGGCGAACGTTCGGCACGACGGGCCGGCGGATCTCGCCGTCGATCACGAACGGCTGTATTTCTTCGACCCGGAGAGCGGCGAGGCGATCGGGGAGCAGAGCTGATCGCCGGCCGCGAGGGGGTGCGCGTCAGGCGACCGGTGGCGAGGACTCCTTCTGCGATCGCTGCACGCGCCAGCCGCGGACGACCTCGTCGACGTCAAACGGCATCAGCATCAGCGACGGTCCCCGAATTCCCTTCCGGTTGGCCTCGCGGATCTTCTCGTTGACCTTGGTGACGAGCTTGCGGACCTCGGCTTCGGACTTGGCGCGAGCGGCCGCTTCGAGGGCGTCGTACGCCTCTTTACGCAGGGCAACTGATGGCGGTAGGTAGGAGAGGCCCTCGCGTTTCAGCTTGGCCTTGACCCACCAGAGCTCGTCAAACGGCTTGTCCAGGTCGGGGATCGGCTTGCCGGCTCCGGGCAGGTCGGCGAACGCTCCGCGCTCCTCCGCCTCGCGGATCTGCTCGTCGCCGCGTTCAGGCCGCCCGCGCCTGATCGGCGCCGGCCGCCGCTGGGCGCGGCATCGTGACGATCGGCCGCTGGCCAGCGTACGCGTAAGGGTGGTGGAATACATCGAGCGGGCGATCCCCTTCCTGCACCTCGACGCTGAACCCGTTCCGGGCCTTGGTGTCCAGCACCGACACCCAGACCCGGCCGGTGTGCGAGCACCACAGCAGTCTCACCTGGAATCCATCGGTGAGGCGGCTGTCCAGTTCACGAATCGAGGTGAGGCTTTCGGGCGTCATCGCTACTCCTTGGCATGCGGAACGATCAGTGGCACAGACTGACGTGCGGCCTGACCGCCGGCATCAGCAATCACTGCGTGGCCGCGGCGGGTAAGACTCGCGTTTGCTGTGCGTAGATTTCCGCAGCGCGCGCGAGATGCTGGAGCGGCGCGCACCCCTAAATCACGGTGCCGTTGGGGTGAACGCCGCTCCGTCGGTGAAGCACCGGGTGCCGATCGTCCAGCCGCCCCAGACGATCATGGACCGGCCGGTCCAGACCGCGGTCGGCCCGAGGCGCGCGTGAATCGATGACCGGGGCAGTACTGACCATCGGTTGGTTCTGGGGTCATAGGCGGCGCCGGTTGGCGGATTCTGCGGCGTGTTCGTGGCCGTGGTGGTTCCACCCCAGACGAGCAGCCGCTTCCCGTCCCAGACGGATGCGAACAGACGCCGGCCGGAGGGCAGCGGGGCGAGCTCCCGCCAGCGGTTCGCCCTCGGGCTGTACGCAAAGAACCGTCTCGCCGGTGAAGGTGGCCTGCCGATTTGCGGCGTGCCGACCGCGACGAGGAGGACCTCGCGTCCGTCCCAGAAGGCTCGCTCACCGACGCGGTGACCAGGCAACGCGGCGATCCGTCGCCAGCGATTGGTTTTGGGGTCATAGGCGGCGGCGCGCGCGAAATGAGCTGGATACGGGGCGCCCTCTGGGCTCAGGCCGCTTTCGACGACGACCAGTTCACGGCCAGTCCACACACCGTTCGGCGTCGAACTCGGGGCCAGCGGAGACGCGGGTAGCTTTCGCCAGGTGTTGGTGAGCGGCCTGTACGCCCACCCGGTGGAGAACGCGTCCCCGCAGCAGCCGCCACCCCAGTGGATCATCTCGTGCCCGGTCCAGACGACCAGGCCGGCGCCGTCGACGGCGCGCGGCGGGGGCGCAAGACGCCGCCAGCGGTTTCCTGCCGGATCGAAGGCTTGGAAATCGAACGGCCCGAAGACGAGCATCTGCTTACCGGTCCACAGTGCGTGGTAGCTGCCCTGTGCGTTTTCGCGGGGGCCTGTCAGGGGCGAGAGCAACATCCACGTGCCCGTCGCAGGCGTGTAGGCGGCCGCGACATCGACGCCAGGGCCCGCAGGTTTTGGGTAGGCGCGCCCGAATACGAGCATCTGCCTGCGGCTCCATACGCTTACCGTCAGTGTTCCCGTCGGAACGCCGCGTGGCGCCGCGGCCAGCGGGCGCCAACTCCCGCTGACCGCGGGAGCTCGCGCGCGGGCATGCCACGATCCCACTGCAGGTCCGGCTACGGCTATCGCTATCGCGACGAGCAGCGAAAGGCAGCCAAATGCCGCGGCGAATCGGGCGCGAGTGGCGGACCACGCTTGCCGACCGGTCGCCGATCCTGTACGGGAGCTCGCGCGTGCATGCATCATGCGGGCGTCGTGCCTCGCCGCCGGGGGCTGCGCGTCGAACGCTGCTGAGCGTCCGGACGCACGCGCGGCTCCAGCCCGAACACGCCTCTGGCCCGATCGGATGGCTCGCGCAGGGTGGCGACGGCGCGTTCGAAGAGAACAGCCTGAGCCTTGACGAGCCGGGCGCTCTCCTCGAGAGCCTGCCCCGCGGCCTCGAGTGCCTCCGCCTGCTTGCGCAGCGTCCCGCCGCTTGCCTCAAGCAGTTCGAAGCCGGCGTCGACCGGGGCCAGGAGTTGACTCGCCGCCAGTTTTTGCAGCCTGCGTTCTCGCGCGATCAGCTCCTGCACCAGCTCTAGCTGGCGCCGCATCGCGTCTAGGACTTGCTGCGGAGCTCCGACCTGATCCCCCAGCGAACTGAGCGAGCTAGCGGCCGCGTCCACGACCGTCCGCCATTCTCTCAGCAGTTCGTGGTCGCTTGGCTGAGGCAGTCGCGGCCGCATCTCAGAGCGAGGTCGGGTAGGTCTCGGGGGGCTCTCCGAGCTCCCAGGTCGGTGTCCGCTCGAGCGGCTCAACCGCGCGCGTGTGGTCGAGGTGGATGAGAGCGTCGTATTGCTGTGCGGCGTTTGCGGCGAACCAATGGCTCTGGCGCTCGGTTTCGGGGCGGTAGATCACGCCGATGGCACGGTGTAGTCGGGGTTCGCGCAACGCTCGCCCGCTGTCTCGAGCAGCGAGCGGACAGAGCAGGAATGTCTCTAGATGGGTGTGGTGAAACAGTGCTTCGTAGCTCTCAGGCAGCGCAGGACGAACGCGCTTTCGCTCAGCCGGACCGCCCCACTCGGTGGCGGCGGTGACGGTTCCCGTGTAGGTCGAAAAGCCGACGTTGACGACATTGCGCCCGTGTCGCTCGCGCATCAGCTGGCCGATGTTCAGCTCGCCGCGAGCCGCCATCTCGGTGGCGCGCGCATCGCCGATGTGCGAGTTGTGCGCCCACACCACGATTCGTGACGTGCCACCGTGGCGGTCGAGGTGGGCGAGCAGCTGGTCGAGCGTGTCGGCCATGTGTCGGTCACGCAGGTTCCATGAGCCAGCACGGTCACCAAACATCGTGCGGTAGTACTCCTCGGCGTTGGCGACGACGGCAGCGTTCTGGTCCGCGAAGAAGTACTCGTCCTCAGCTGCGAGACCGTCTTGCAGGAGGTACTCACCAGCGCGGCGGCGCAGCTCCACGAGCTGCTCGATCACGCGCCGCCGGCAGGGTTCACCGACGCCGAGCAGCACGGCCTGGCCGTAGTCAGGACTCTGGCCGACGTAGGGCCGCAGGCACTCGTACCGGGCCCTGGCGCGTGCTGCGGCCTGCGGATCCTGATGATCGAGGTAGTCGATCACCGCGTGCATCGACTCGTCGAGGCTGTACAGGTCCAGGCCGTAGAACCCGGCCTTCCGTCGTCCGTGAGCACGGCGATCGTTGTGGTCGCGCAGCCAGCCGACGAAGTCGAGTACATCGGCGTTGCGCCACATCCAGGTGGGAAACCGCTGGAAGCCTGCCAGGGCACGCTCCGCATCCGCGTCGCGGCCGATCCCACGGACATAGCGGTTGACGCGATAGGCGTCGGGCCAGTCGCCTTCGACGGCGACGGCATCAAAGCCGCGCTCGTCCAGCAGCCGCTTCGTGATCCGCGCTCGCTCGCGGTAGAAGTCATGGGTGCCGTGGCTGGCCTCGCCAATCAGCACGATCCGGGCATCGCCGATCAGCGCGAGCAACGGATCGTAGTCGCGGTGATCGCCGGTCAGGGGGTGCGCTTCACGACGAAGCGCCGCCAGCACCTCGCGCTCACCGAGGGGGAGGGCAACTGTGGCGGACATCGGAGCTAGCCGGCGAGCGCCACCTGCGCTTGCCCGGAGGTCAGGTGGGTACGGAACCAGTCGACGGCGAGCCGAGCGACCTCGTCAAGGGTTCCGGGCTCCGCGAACAGGTGCCCGGCGCCGGCGACGACGACCAGCTCATGCTCGCAGCGAAGCGTCGCGGCGGCACGGCGGTTGAGCGTGAGGACCTGATGGTCGAGGCTGCCCACCAAGAGCAGCGTGGCTGCGGTCACGTAGGGGAGGCGGTCAGCGGCGAGATCGGGACGGCCGCCGCGTGAGACGACCGCCTTCACGCTGTCGCGGGCGGCGGCGGCGGCGCGGAGCGCGGCCGCCGCGCCGGTGGAGGCGCCGAAGTAGCCGATCGGCAGGCATTTGGTGTCCGGCTCGGCGATCGCCCAGCGCGTTACCTGCTCGAGCCGGCGGGCCAGCAGCGGGATGTCGAACACGAGCTCCCGGCGGCGCGCCTCGGCGTCGGTCAGCAGGTCGAACAGCAGTGTCCCCAGCCCGGCGTCGTTGAGCGTGGCGGCGACCTCGCGGTTGCGTGGGCTGAGCCGGCTCGATCCGCTGCCATGGGCGAAGAGCACGAGTCCCTGAGGATTCCTGGGGAGCGTCAGCTCGCCGGCAAGCGTCACCCCGCCGATCTCCAGGAGCAGCTCTTTCCGGGCTGCAGCCGTTCGATGGGAGACGTGGGGCTCGGGCGGCGGCATCTGTCCCGGGGTAGGCAAGCGCGTGCGCGCCGCGGCGGCCAGCAGCTCGCTGACCTCCACGTCCGAAACCGGCGAGAAGTCCTCGTAGAAGCGCCCGACGCCGAGCAGCTCATGCGGGAGCGTGTGGCAGATCACCTGGTCAGCCTCTCGGCGCAGGAGCTCGACTGCCTGGTGTGATGCCACGGGCGCCGCGACGACGATCTGAGCCGCGCCGCGGGAACGAAGCACCCGCACTGCCGCGAGATCAGTCAGGCCGGTGGCCAGGCCATCGTCGACCACGATCACCGTCCGGCCGCGGATATCCATTGGGCGCCGGCCGTCGCGGTACCGCTCCACCCGCCGACGCAGCTCCTCGGCCTCACGCCGCACCGTCGCCGCCAGCAACCCACTGGTCATGCCGACAATCCGAGCGGAGTCCGTGTCGAGCACCGCCGTCCCGTCCTCGGCGATCGCGCCGACGCCGAGCTCCGGATTGCCGGGCGCGCCCAGCTTGCGCACAGCCAGCACGTCAAGCGGGGCGCGCAGGGTCCGGGCTACCTCGAACGCCACGGGGACCCCGCCGCGCGGGAGCGCGATGACCACGGGGCGCTGTGGCGCCAGATCGGACAGGCGCTGGGCGAGCCGTAACCCGGCGTCATGACGGTTACGGAACACGATCGCGCCCTCAGGCATCGCTTCCCCTCGGGCGCTCCGCCCCCCGACCATTCTCGGCCTGCTGGGCGAGCGGGCCATGGGATCTGCCGCTGGTGCTCGCGGAGCGCGTCGAGCATGTCCATCGGAATCGGAAACACCAGCGTCGAGTTGTGCTCGGTTGCGACCTCGGCGAGGGTCTGCAGGGTACGGAGGGTGAGCGCGCCGTGTTCGCGATTGATAACTCCGGCGGCCTGTGAGAGGCGCTCGGCGGCCTGGAACTCCCCCTCGGCTGCGATCACCTTGGCCCGCCGCTCACGCTCAGCCTCGGCCTGGCGGGCCATCGCGCGCTTCATCGTGTCAGGCAGGTCCACGTCCTTCGTCTCGACCTTGACGACGTTGATTCCCCACGGCTCGGTTCCCTTGTCGATGATCTGCTTGAGCAGCTCGTTGATCGTGGCCTGGTTTGCCAGCAGGTCGTCGAGGTCGTGTTGGCCGAGCGTCGCGCGCAGCGTCGTCTGTGCGATCCGGAGCACCCCATGCTGGTAGTCGCGGATCTCAACCACGGCCTTCACCGGCTCGACCACGCGGAAGAACACCGCCGCCTCGACCCGGACGGTGACATTGTCCTTGGTGATCAGGTCCTGGGGCGGGATGTCGGCGGTGTCAACCTGGAGGTTGACCCAGCGGGTCCGCTCGACGAACGGGATGATCAGGACGAGGCCGGGCCCCCTGGCTCCACGCAGGCGGCCGAGGCGGAACACCACGATCCGCTGGTATTCCCGCACGATTCGGATCGCGCTCGCCAGCAGAATCAGCGTGATGGCGACGAGGACGATGGCGATGATGGCGGCAACCGACATGGCTAGCCCTCGGTCGCTTCCGATGAGCCCTCGGCGAGCGCGCGCTGCTCCCAGGCCAGATTCTCAAAGCTGGATGAACGCATCCTCAAAGCATCCTCGGTGCAGGGGTATCGCCCATCCGCAGCCTCTACGAGCGTAGATCCGCAGTTGCCCGAAGCCGCGCCGAGCCGTTTACCTCCACCAGTGGGATTTCCGGTCCGTGTCGGTCGATCGTCGAGCCGACGGCGGTGCACGCCCGCGGGGTGGCGCACGAGACAGCGTTGAGCTGTCCTCTGGCTGCCAGAGGTCGGCGCGTCGCCCTGACCAGCGGCGACCGTCCCAGGTTTCAATCAGGCCCCCTGCGCCGACGGCGACGCAGGACTTTGCCGAGCTGCAGAAAACACCGTCGAACTCTCCGACCTACACCGTCGATCATGGCTTCCGGGCGATTGATGTCGCGCGTCCTCGCCGAGCGCGCTCAATTGCGCGTTGTGCCCGACGGGCGTAGTCGCCCCGCCGTATCTCGACCCGGCCGGTCGGCGTGCTTGTCAGCCAATCCCCGGGCCCGGCCGCCAGATCGTTCCCGCGGCTGCGTATCACGAACAGGTGATCACCGAGCAGGCGGTATTGGACGCGGTGACCGTTGAGGAACTCGAGAATCTCCGGGTCGTTGTACTGCCGGATCTGGACGTCACGGCGAATCTGCATGGTTCGCCTCCTTGGGGGCCCAAGCGATAATCGTCCGCCATGGATGATCCGCCACCGGCGGCAGCGTCCGACAGCGTGAGGAGCCCCGATCCTCATGCGTAGTTGCCCGTAGCAAAGTCCGATCAGGAGGAGTTCGATGAAGACAAGCCTCACCAACGCCCAGCGGCTCTGCTTTGCCACCGCCGCTTGCGGCACAGCCCTGCTCCTCTTGGTGGCGGCCGGGCTCGCGGCGGACGCGGCTCGTGGCGCTGCGTCGCGAGCCGCCCCAGCATGCTCGGCCGCCGGCACCCAGGTCTGGCTCGGGCTCGGTGGGGGCGGGGGCTTCGCAGGCGGGGTCGGCTACCCGCTGGAGTTCAGCAACGTAGGTCACCGCACCTGCACCCTCTACGGCTATCCCGGTGTGTCCGCGACTCGAGCCGGCCGCCAGGTGGGGCCCGCGGCAAGTCGCGTCGGCGAGCGTCACTCGGCGATCACGCTCGCGCCCGGCGCCACCGCCCACGCGTCGCTGACAATCCACGACTGGGGCGCGGTCTGCGGCAAGCCGACGACCGCCAGCGGCCTCAAGGTCTATCCGCCGGGGCAGCGAACCTCAAAAACGATCGACCTTTCCGTCGCCGTCTGTGCGCACCGAGGAGTCCTCGGTGTCGGAGCGGTCCGCGCAGGTGTTGGGATCCCGGGGTACATCAGCCAGTAGCTCACAACCTGAGGAAAGGCCGGATCCGCTTCATGCGGAGCCGGCCTTCCACAAAGCAGGCGTGTCAGGCGGCGGCCGGTGTGATCTTGACCGTCTCCTTCTTCGCCTCCTTGGGGAGCGGGATTGTCACCTCGACAACGCCGTCATGCGTCTTTGCCTTGATCTTCTTGGCATCGACTCCTGGGGGCAGCGCCATCGAGCGCGAGAAGGACCCGTAGCGGCGCTCACGCCGGATGTAGTGCTTGTCCTTCTGATCCGTGCGCTCCTCGTGCTCACCCGAGACCGTGAGGATGTCGTCTTCGACCTCGATCTTGACCTCCTCAGGTTTGATCCCCGGGAGCTCAGCATGAACAACGAGGTTGCCGTTGTCACGCACGACGTCGATCGCCGGCGTCCACACGCGCTCGTGCCCGTCGGACTGGTCGAACAGGCGGTCAAACCTTGACCGCAGCTCGCTCAGCTCAGCGAACGGATCCCACCGCGTCAGTGTCCCAGCCATGACTCACCTCCTTTCTGTGATCGCAGGTAGACGTCCAGACCGTAGATCCCGAGCGTGCACAACACATCCGGCACAAGCCCGAGCCTGGGTCAGTAGTAACCCGGCCCATCCGCGAAACCGTCTGCGGGGTCCGTGGAGACGACGGTCGTCCGCGCGACCCCGTACCGATGTGTCGATCCCCCCAGCACGCGAGAGTAGGGGCTCGGAATACGCTGATGACCGTCCTCCTCACCGGGTTTCCCGGCTTTCTTGCCAGCGCTTTGCTCCCCAGCATCATCAACCATCCAACCCATTACCTCACGGACCACGCCGAGGCCGATCTTGCGGGCAGCGGAATCTCGGTTCCACCGTTCTACGCGTATGGTGGAATTCATGCGCCAGCACCACGAGATCGGATCTGCCGCAATGGCATGAGCACCGACGCCTCAAGCCTCCGGGACGAGGCGGTCGAGCTGCTGCGTGATCTGCTGCGGGTCGACACCTCGAACCCGCCTGGGAACGAGACCGCCGCGGCGGTGGTGCTGAAGCGATACCTCGAGGCGGCCGGGGTCGAGTGCGAGCTGGTGGCGCGTGATCCCGACCGGGCCAACCTGGTGGCGCGGATTCCCGGCACCGGCGACGGGCCGTCGCTGGCGCTGCTCGGTCACACCGATGTCGTCCCGGCGGACGCGCAGGATTGGACGCGTCCCCCTTTCGCGGGCGAGCTCGACGAGGACGGTTATGTGTGGGGACGCGGCGCCGCCGACATGAAGAACGAAACTGTCACCCGCGCCGTGACGATCGCGACGTTGGGGCGCGAGGGATTTCGGCCCAAGGGAGATCTCACCTTCATCGCCGAGGCGGATGAGGAAAACGGCGAGGCCCAGGTTGGTCTCAGCTGGCTTGTTCAGACGCGCCCTGATCTGCGTTGCGACTACGCCCTCAACGAGGGGGGCGGGGAGCGACTCGTCCTGGCGGACGGGCGTGTTGTGGTCCCGATCAGCGTGGGCGAGAAAGCCTGCTTACCCGCCCACGTCATCGCCCTGGGCGAGGCGGGTCACGCTTCAACGCCTGAGGTCGGAGCCAACGCCGTCCCGCGCTTGGCGGCTTTGATCAGGAGGTTGGCGAGCTTCCAACCCGAGCGTCGGCTCATACCCGCCAGCCGCGTCACGCTGGAAACCTTGGCGGGACCGGTCGATGGGGATCTCGACGCGGCACTGGCGCGCGCTCTCGTGCTCGAGCCCGAGTTGGAGACGATGCTTCCTGCGACGCTTCAGACGACGATCGCTGCCACGCGTCTGCACGGTTCGCCGGCCCTCAACGTCATGCCCGGGCGCGCGACCGTCGAGTGTGACTGCCGTCTTGTTCCCGGGAGCACCCCGGAGGACCTCGAACTCGAGCTGCGAACCGCGCTGGGCGGCGATCTGCCCTACGAGATCCATTTCCCGTCCCCGTTGGTCGGAGGGTCGAGCTCCAGGACCGACACGCCCCTCTTCGAGGTCTGCCAGGCCTTTCTTGACCGCGCCGATCCCGGGGCGGTGCTCTTGCCGATAATCGGGACCGGGTTTACCGATTCGCACTTCCTGCGCGAGGCCTTCGGCACGGTCGCGTACGGGTTCTGGCCCTTTAGGCGCACGCCGGTCGACACGTACCGCCGAGGCGTCCACAACCGAGACGAGCGGCTGCACGTCGACGATCTCGTGTACGCGACCGAGTTTCACCTCGAGGTCTGTCGAGCCATCGGGCAGCGCCCGCGGTAGGCGCCGGACTGAGTAGGTCGAGCGGCGCCATCGGGTCTGTCTCATAGCATCCGGCCATGGCGCCCTCCGACGCCGAGCCCGAAGCCGCCGCGTCTGCCACCGTCGATGCCTCACGCCGCACCTGGCTCGCTGCGGAGCGGACGTGGCTTGCCTGGTGGAGAACCGGCGTCGGCGCGGCCGCGGTTGCGGTGGGCGTGGGAAGGCTCGTCCCCGCGGTCACCCATGGCTCGCGCTGGCCGTTCCGGGCCCTTGGGATCGCCTTCGGCCTGATCGCCGTGGCGGTGTTGCTCGTGGGCGCGGTGAGGCAGAAGGAGACGGCTGACGCGCTGCGGCGCGGCACCTACGCCGAGCTCTCCGGCCCCGTCGTGCTGTGGCTGACTGCCGCGGCCGTGCTGGTCTCGGTGGCGGCCATCGCGCTCGTGGCAGTGCGCTTCTAGACGCTGGTAGCCTTTCTGAATCTGGAGGCGCCCTCGGGGCTAGTCTGAAAGCGAGGGACGCATGCCGTACAGGCGTTGTGGGGTGGTGGTCGGTTTGGTGCTTGCGGTCGCCTTCATCTCGGCGGGCCCGGCACTGGCGACCGGCGAGCCGGACCTGGCGATCTCGGTCAAAGGCCCTATGAACGTCGGGGTCAAGACGCCCTTTGCCACCAACGTCACGGTCACCAACGACGGGACCGCCGCGACGCCCGGGATCACCGTCTCCTTCAGCACCGGGACGCACGCCGTAAGCCCGACTCCCGTGGCCGGGTGGTCGTGCCTACCGATCCAGTACGGGCATAGCGGCCGCGGAGGCGGGGTCACGACCGTCGGCGAGTCCTGCTCGAGCACCCTGGCAACGCCGCTGGCGCCAGGACAGAGCACGTCGGTCGCGATGACCATGGCCTTCCCGTCCGCCGGAACCTATGGCGTCACCTTCACGGCGGTGCCATATCCGTCGACGCCTGAGCTCAACCTCGTAGCGCACTCGGTCACCAGCACGATCGGCGTTGTCATCCCGCCGGCTCCCGCGCCGCCCACGGGCGTCACCGCGACGCAGGTCGGCGATTGGCTGTGGGTGACGTGGACGCCGGACCCCGCGACCCAGAACTACCTCACGTCCTCGACAATCACCGCCACCCCAACCGGAGGCTCGACGGCCCCGGTATTGACCCAGGTCGTCTCAGGCCTGAGCCCACAGGGAGGAGTGTTCGGCGTTACCGCGGCCACCCAGTACGCCGTCACGGTGGTGAGCAACGACTTCTCAGGCTCGAGCGCACCGAGCGCGGCCGCCACCCTCACCACGGCACCCGCAACGCTGGTTCCGCGCGCGCCCACGATCGGCTACATCTGGATCGCGGGCAGCACGCTCGCCGTGCGGATGATCGCCCCCCGCCCGGGCAACAGCGCGATCGACGAGTACGAGGTCCTGGCCCTTGGCGCGACCACGGTCGCTTCCTACGTGACGGTGGGTTATCCGATTCCCCCGGGCTCCAACGTCTACGACTACACGACGCTTGACCCGGCGCTGACCTGGCAGATCAGGGTGCGCGCCCACAATGCCGCCGGGTGGGGCCCGTGGTCCCCCGCCTCACTCTGGGACGGGACCGGCGGCTAGCCAGGCTGCCCGGCGGCGAATAGGGTTCCTCGCAACCCGCAGATGGCCTTCGACCTGACCATCGACATCGAGAACACGCCGGGTGCGCTGGCCAACGTGGCTGCGGCGATCAGCGACGCCGGCGTCAACATCGCCGCCGCGACCTGCGTGGGCCCGGGCGACCGAGCGGAGCTGCACATCCTGGTTCCCCACGCAGAGGCGGCGAAGCACCTGCTGGCGATCTCCCACGTCGCGGTGACCAGAGAGCGCGAGGTGGTAGTGATCGACGTCGAGGACCGCCCGGGAGTGCTGGCCGACCTGGCGCGAAAGATCGCCCGGGCTGGGGTCAACCTCGACCTCGTATACGTAGCTACGCGCAACCGCGTCGTGTTCGGCGCCCAGGATCTCGCCCCCTTGCGCGCGGCTCTCGACGGCACCGGCTGAGGCCGGCGCCGACACCACGCCTCCTCACCCGCCCCTGAGCTCGGCGAGCGTTCTCCTCTGGGCACCGGCCGCGTCGAAGTTCTGCGGCTCGAGCCAGCGCTCGAACCCGTCCCTGACGCGCGGCCACTCTTCATCGACGAGGGCGTACCAAGCGCTGTCCCGGTTGCGTCCCTTGACCACCATGTGCTTGCGAAACACTCCCTCGAAGGTGAAGCCGAAGCGCTCCGCCGCGCGGCGGGACGCTGCGTTCAGGGCGTCGCACTTCCACTCAAGCCGGCGGTATCCGAGGTCGTCGAAGACATGCCGGGCCAGCAGGTAGATGGCCTCGGTTGCCGCTGTCGTCCGCTGCAGCGAGGAGCCAAGCCAGATGTGGCCGATCTCGATAACCCCGAAGTCCGGCGCCATCCTGAGGTACGCAGCCACCCCCGCCGGCGCACCTCGAGCCACGGGCACGAGTGCGAAAAACAGCGGATCCTCCGAGTGCTCGGCCTCGGCCAGGGCGGCCCGCATCTCGCCCACGCCCGCGTAGGGGCCGTAGGGAAGGTAGGTCCAGATTGCGGGATCGCCCTCGGGAGGATGAGATGCGCCGTAGAGGGCGGGGGCATCCGCGGCCGCGTCGAGGGGCCGGAGCACGACGTAGCGCCCGCGCAGGGTTATGGGCCGCGGTCGTTCGACCGGCGTGAACTCGACCGCCTCGCCCACCGTCAGCTCACCATCCGGCATCACCGGCGAACCCTATGCTGCGGCCATGGTGGATGCTGAGGCGATCCTGCGCGCGGCTAGGCGGCCGCTGGTGATAGGGATGGGTGGCGGGGGCGACGTCGTCGGCGCGTTGGCGACAGCCGAACTGGCGCGCATTTACGACGGCGCGAGTCCGGTGCTTGGAGGCCTGGCCTGGGAGCGGCGCCCGATCGACCCTGAACCGGGGCCGCGGCGGCGCGAGGAGATCGAGGGCGGGCAGGAGATCGCGGCGGGCATCATGCTCGCCGGGCCCGAGACACGCGTGCGGGGCCGCGAGGTGTACTTCGCGGAGTCGCGGATGTCTGAGTTCCTGGGTGAGCCGACCCTGCTCATCGACGTGAGCGACGGCCCGGAATCGATCGCCAGGGGCCTGGCGCGCGCCGTCGAGAGGCTGGAATGCGACCTCGTCGTGTTCGTCGACGTCGGTGGGGACGTACTCGCCCAGGGCGACGAGGCGGGGCTCCGGAGCCCGCTCTGCGATGCGGTGATGCTGGCCGCGGCCAGCCGCCTAGGCCGGCTTGGGCACAACGTCCTGGGGGCGCTGTTCGGAGTCGGTTGCGACGCCGAGCTCACCCCCGCCGAGGTGCTCGAGCAACTCGCCGTGGTCGCCGGAGCGGGAGGCCTGGGCGGCGCCCGCGGCCTAACCTCGGCGGTGGCCGAGCGGCTGGAGGCGGCGATGCAACTTGTTGTCACCGAGGCCAGCGCGCAGGCCGTACGCGCCTTCCGCGGAGGATCGGGGGAAGTCACGATCCGCGGCGGCACGCGGACAATCGAGCTGAGCTCGCTGGCCGCGATCACGTTCTATCTCGACGTGGAGGCGACGCTTGGCGCCACAGGTCGGCTGGCCCGAGCGGTCGCCGGGGCGGCCAGCCTCGAGGCGGCGAACGAGGCGCTCCACGAGCTCGGTGTCCGCAGCGAGCTCGACCTCGAGCGTGAAGCAGCCAGGCTCTAGGGGAACAATCGTCTAGATGGCGACTCTCGAGAGCACGCTCGCGGGGCGCTACCGGCTCGAGGAGGTCGTGGGCCGGGGTGGCATGAGCACCGTCTATCGCGCCACCGACGAGGTTCTCGGGCGCACGGTGGCGGTGAAGATCCTCCTCCCGGCGCTGGCCGATCAGGACCCGACTTACTCCGTGCGTTTCGAGCGGGAGGCGCGCGCGGCCGCAGCGCTTGCCACGTCGGCGGTGGTGACGGTCTACGACACCGGCGTCGACGCCGGAAGTCATTACATCGTCATGGAGTACATCGAAGGGCGGAGCTTGGACGAAATCCTCCGTGACCGGCGGCCGCTCGATCCTGGGGAGGCGCTGCGAATCACAGAACGCATCGCCCAGGCGCTGGCCGTCGCCCACGCCGCCGGGATCCTGCACCGGGACATCAAGCCGGCCAACGTGATGGTGGCCAGCGACGGCACCGTGAAGGTTCTCGACTTCGGGATCGCGCGAAGGCTCGACGCGACGACGATCACCCAGGCAGCGTCCGTCGTCGGCACCGCGGCCTACATGGCGCCGGAACGCGCGCTCGGGCAGCCGGGCGATGAGCGAGCCGACATCTATTCGCTGGGATGCCTGCTCTACGCGATGCTGACCGGATCGCCGCCGTTCGGCGGTGAGATCTCAGCCGCGGTTCTCCACCAGCAGATCAACGCATCGCCATCACCGCCGAGCCAACGACGCCGCGGACTCACTCCGGCGCTCGATGCCCTGGTCCTGAACCTCCTCGCCAAGGCTCCTGAAGCCAGGCCCGCCAGCGCGGCCGAGGTTCGGGACCAGATCGCTGCGCTCAGTCAGCCCCGGGTGCCGACGACCGCCGCTGCCGCCGCCGTGCCGGCGAATCCGCCGACGGCGGCGACCGTGCGGCTATCTCGGGACACCGCTGCCACCGTCGCCGCCAGCCCTCGCCGGCAAGCGATAGACCCTCGCCCGCGCGTCCTGACCGATCATCGCCGGCGAGCTCTTGTCATGGCGCTCCTGACCGGGGCCGTGGCGCTGCTCGCGGTCGCGCTCCTGAGCCCTGGCGCCGCCACCAATCGCGCCGCGAGCACGCGCCACCACACCGCCACGACCGTTCCGCCGGCCGCAACGACGCCCAAACCCACCACGAGCAATCCCGCCCAGACGACGCCACCTCCGCCGAGTCACAAGAAGCCGAAACCACCGAAGCCAAAACCCGACGGAGGCGCCGGGCCCCCACCGGGTCACGCCGGTAAACCGCCGGGCCACGACAAAGCTAAGGGTGGCTGAGAGGCCCGCCGGCCCTACGCTTCGTCGGCAATCGCTTCCGCCTCGCGTTCCTCGGGCGGCGGCGGAGCGGACGGGGGTCGGGCCAGGGCACCGGTGCTCTGCCAGGGGCGGACTCGCCAGAGCCACAGGCTCGCAGCGGCAACCAGCAGCCCGCACAGCGCCCAGCCCAGCGTCGTCGTCCCCAGACCGATGTACTTGAGGCCCGACGCGAAGATGACGAAGGCGATCACCGGGCGGACGTAGCGGTCGGGAACGCTCGAGGAGACGAGCGAGCCGACGAGGACGGCGGGGACGCTGCCGATGATCAGCGAGGCCGTCACCCCGAAGACGACGTGTCCGAACAGCAGGGCGCCGATCGCCGCCGCCAGCGTCAGCGGCACCGCCTGCGTCAGATCGGTGCCGACAAGCTGGTTGGCGCCGATCGTCGGATAGACGAACAGCAGCAGGACGATCATCAGCGAGCCGGAGCCGACCGAGGTCATACCGACGATGAAACCGCCGACCACGCCGATGGCCACGGTCGCGGGCGCTCGCACCCGAAGCTCCCCGAGAGTGGCGGTTCCCCGCTGGCCGCCGCGGCGGTCCAGCCCATAGCGCAGCGCCATGGCCCCCGCCCCCACCAGCAATGCCGCCCCCAGAGCGGTCTCGATGTTGTCCTGCGCCGATTTGGTGTGGCCCAGCGCGTGCAGCAGGTAGGCGCCGAGGAACGCCGCCGGAACCGATCCGATGACCATCCAGCGCACAAGGCCGAGGTTGACCGTGCGGGCCCGCAGGTGGACCAGGGCGCCGAACGGCCGCATTACCACCGCGGCGACGAGGTCACTGGAGATAGCGCTGGCCGGCTTGACCCCGAAGAGCAGGATCAGCATCGGCGTCATCAGCGCTCCGCCGCCGGCGCCGGTCATGCCGACGAGCAGCCCCACAACGGCACTGCCAAAGACGATGTAGGGATCCAGGTGCAGGAAGCCCTCAGGAGCTCGAGGCCAGCGGTGGCAGCGGCTCCCGGTCGGCCGGGCGCAGCGTGCCCTCGATGTCGAGCAGCTCCCGCGGCGGCTCGCCCGAGAGGATCCACGCCTCGCCCGTGGACCTGATCAAGCCGCGGCGCGCCAGGTCAGACAGGGCGCTGGTCACGGTCGGCCGCCGGGCGGCCACGAGATCGGCCAGCAGCGTGTGGGTGAGGCGAAACGGAACCACCGTCCCCTCGGTGCTAACCCGGCCCCACCGCCCGGCCAGGTGCCAGAGCAGCATGTGCAGGCGGTTGTCCACGCGCGCCTGGTGGACGATCGCCATATTGACCGCCAGGTTGCGGGCGCGCTGCATCGCCCGCCCCACGAGCGGAGCCGCCAGCTCGGGGAAGCTCCCGATGCACCGCTGTACGAACTGGTCGTCCAGGAGCGCGAGACGCGTCGGCGCGACGATCGACCAGCCCATCTCCAGCGGCAGCGTCGCCGAGTCGCTCTCCCATTGCCAGGGCCGCAGCAGATCGCCCTCGCCGAGAAGCTCGGCCCCGAAGCGGCCGTCGATCCCCACGCGCCTCACAAGCAGGCCGCTGAGGACGAGGATGCCAAGGCCACTGCGCAGCGGCGACGCTTCTGAGATCCCATCCCCGATGGGAATGCGCACCTCATGGGCCGTGCAGTTCTCCAATGCGGCGGCTCGCCGCTCGGGGCTGATCGCCTCGGCCAGCTCGGTGTCCTCCCGCAGGATGTAACACAGCGATGACCCTGGATGGGGGTACACGTTCAAGGGGCGAAAGTTAGCGTCGGTCCTCAGGCTGCCGCGGTTGACGCGGCCTCCTGGGTTCTACCCGCTAGCTCCACAATCGCATTCGTGACCGCGTCGTGACGCTCGATTGGCGCCATGTGCCCGGTGTCCTCGAGCACGATCAGGTGCTCGAGTGCCGGCAGCATCTCGGCGATCCGCTCGGCGTGGGCCGGTGGCGTCAGGCGGTCGCGGTCTCCGGCGATCACCGTCGTCGGCACGGTGAGGCGGGGCAGCGCGTCGCTCAGTTCGAGCTCGGAGAGCGCGATTCCGACGTTGGCACGGACGTCAGGCGGGCAGGCGATCAGCATCCGCTCGAAGAATGCAACCTGCGCCGGCGTGGCCGCAGGTCCGAACGCGATGTAGCGGATCGCCGCCGCGCTCAGCGGGGTCGAGAAGCGAGGGAGCGGAGCCCGGTTACCGAGAAACCCGTGCACAGCGAGCGTCCGGTTAATCGCCTGGGCAAAGGCCGGTACGGGAATGAGGAGGTGCTCGGCGAGCAGATCGCCCACCCCCGTGTTGACGAGCACGGCCGCGCCGGCTCGTGCCTGAACGTCGTGGTGCTCTGCCCAGGCCGCGATGGCCATTGCGCCGAGCGAGTGACCGACGACGACAGCGCGCTGATCGGGAGCGAGGGACTGCGCGAGCACCGCCTCGAGGTCCTCGCCGAACCGGTCGACTGAGTAATCGTCGCCGGCCGCCGCATTGCTCTCGCCGTGACCGCGCAGGTCGTAGGCGATGACCCGGAAGCCCCGCTCGGACAGAGCCTTGATCTGATAGATCCAGAACCGAAGGCTCTCGGTCCAGCCGTGTCCGAGGACGATCGGCGGCCCGTCCGTCGGCCCGAACGCCTCCGCGTGGAGGACCGTTCCGTCAGCCGAGGTAACTCTGAGCACGGTGCCCTGAGGCGCAGAAGCCAGCAGCGCCTGTTCGGGATCGTCAGCGATCTCCCGCTTGAACCGCCGCTCGAGCAGCCAGCCGGCGGTCAGGAGACCCGCCCCGGCCGTTGCTCCCCATAGCCAGCGGTTTCGCGTGCGCGTCGTCAACGCCCAACACCCTACTCGCGCACTGGACGATGACGTCGTGGGGCGGGCATAGGATGCGGCCTCGACACATGCGGATCGGATTGCTCACCGGTGGCGGCGACTGTCCCGGGCTGAACGCCGTCATCCGCGCCGTGGTGCGCAAGGCGATCGACGACTACGACGATCAGGTGGTGGGGTTTCGGGACGGTTGGCGCGGCGTTCTCGAGAACATGGCGGAGGCGCTGACGATCGAGTCTACGCGGGGCATCCTCCCCCGCGGCGGAACCGTGCTTGGGAGCTCGCGGACAAATCCGTACGCGCGGGAGGACGGCCTCGAGCGCCTCCAGAGGACGATCGCGGCGCACCGCCTCGACGGGCTGATCCCGATCGGCGGTGAGGACACCCTCGGCGTGGCCAACCGTCTCCAAGCCGACGGGGTCAACGTGGTTGGCGTCCCGAAGACGATCGACAACGATCTCGGCGGCACCGACGTCACCTTCGGGTTCGATACGGCACTCCAGATCGCGACCGACGCGATCGACCGCCTCCACACCACCGCCGAGAGCCACAACCGGATCCTCATCGTCGAGGTGATGGGACGTACCGCCGGCTGGATCGCGCTTCACGCCGGGGTCGCGGGGGGCGCCGACGTGATCCTGATCCCCGAGATCCCATTCGACATCGAGGAGGTGTGCCGGCTGATCCGCCGCCGCCACGAGCGAGGGAGGTACTTCTCGATCGTCGTGGCCGCGGAAGGGGCCTCACCCAAGCGGGGAACGATCGACGTCGCCCGGGAGAGCTCGGTTGATGAGTTCGGGCACCCGCGACTGGGTGGGATCGGCTACGCCCTGGAGCGAGAGATCGAAAAGCGGACCGGGTATGAGACCCGAGCCACCGTCCTCGGGCACGTTCAGCGGGGGGGAACCCCGACGGCGTTTGACCGCGTGCTGGCGACGCGCCTCGGGCTCGCCGCCATCGATGCTGTCCACGCCGGGGCCTGGGGCACGATGGCGGCACTGCACTCGAACGCGATCGAGCTCGTACCGCTGGCCGAGGCGGTTGCCGAGGTGCGCCGCGTCCCGACTGCGGAATACGAGTCGTTCGGCGTCCTCTTCGGATAGCCGGCGTCCGCGGCGCCACGCCTCGTTTGGCCACCGGCCATTCTGACTATGCTGGACCTATTGCCCGCCCCGCCTCCTATCGGTGCCATGACGACGACTGAATCCACCACCGAGCTCGATCGCCTGTGCGTCGACACGATCCGCACCCTCTCGATGGACGCCGTGCAACAGGCCAACTCGGGACACCCGGGAACGCCGATGGCACTCGCGCCGCTCATCTACGTCCTCTACACCCGGGTGATGCGCCACAACCCGTCGGACCCGGACTGGTTCAACCGCGACCGGTTCCTGCTCTCGGCCGGACACGCCTCGATGCTCCTCTACTCGATCCTCTACCTCACCGGCTATCCGATGACGCTCGAGGACATCAAGCACTTCCGCAAGGTGGGATCACCAGCTGCGGGGCACCCGGAGCGCAAGTACTCACCCGGGATCGAGGCGACGACGGGTCCGCTCGGGCAGGGGATCTCGATGTCGGTCGGCGTGGCGCTCGCGGAGCGGATGCTCGCGGCCCGCTTCAACCGCGAGGGTCACGAAATCGTCGACCACTACACGTTCACGATCGCTTCCGATGGCGACATCCAGGAGGGTGTCCAGTCGGAGGCGGCGTCGCTCGCCGGGCACCTCGGCGTGGGGCGCCTGATCGCCTTCTTCGACGACAACAAGGTCCAGCTCGCCGGGCCGACGTCGCAGTCGTTCTCCGAGGACGTGGGGATGCGCTACGAGGCCTATCACTGGCATGTCCAGAACATCGGTGAGGACCTGTCGCTGGAGCGACTCGAAGCGGCGACACGCGCGGCGATGGAGGTCGAAGACAGGCCGTCGCTGATCATCCTGCGCTCACATATCGGCTACGGGAGCCCCCACAAGCAGGATTCCTCGAGCGCCCACGGCTCGCCCCTGGGCGAGGACGAGATCCGGCTGACCAAAGAGGCCTACGGATGGGATCCCGACAAACAGTTCTACGTCCCCGAGGAAGCCCTGTCGCATTTTCGCCGAGGGTGCGAGCGCGGTCGCGAGCTCCAGGCAGACTGGGAGGAGCGCTTCGGCGCCTATCGCGATGCGTTCCCCGACCAGGCGCGGTTGCTCGAGACGATCGACGCGGGCCGGCTGCCCGAAGGCTGGGAGCGCGACCTGCCCCGCTTCGGATCAGACGGCGAGGCGATGGCGACCCGCAAGGCCTCCGGTGAGGTCATCCAGTGGGCCGCCAAGGCGATTCCCCACCTCATCGGGGGCTCAGCCGACCTCGCGACCTCCAACAACACCGACATCGAGGGCGCCGGCGATGTCGAGCCCGGCCACTACGAGGGACGCAACCTTCGCTTCGGCGTGCGCGAGCACGGCATGGGGGCGATCGTCAATGGCCTCGGGCTGCATGGTTTCCGGGCCTACGGCGGGACCTTCCTTGTCTTCTCCGACTACATGCGTGGCGCCGTGCGGCTGTCCGCGCTGATGAAGCTGCCCTCGATCTGGATATACACCCACGACTCGATCGGGCTTGGCGAGGATGGCCCAACGCACCAGCCGGTCGAGCATCTCGCGGCTCTGCGGGCGATACCGCGCCTGAACGTGATCCGCCCCGCCGACGCCAACGAGACCGCGTTGGCCTGGCGTTTCGCGCTCTCATCGCCGGATAATCCGACCGCCTTCGCCCTGTCACGGCAGAACCTCCCGATCCTCGACCCGGAGACGATTCCTGACGATGCGATCGAAAAGGGGGCCTACATCCTCCGCGACGCCGAAGGGGCGCAGCCCGAGCTCATCCTGATCGGCACCGGATCGGAGGTTTCGCTGTGCCTCGAGGCCGCCGACATGCTCGAGGGCGTGCGGGTGAGGATCGTGTCGATGCCGTGCATGGACACCTTCACCAAGGCCGACGAGTCCTACCGCGAGAGCGTGCTGCCGTCGGCGTGCCGCGCCCGGGTCGCGGTCGAAGCGGCCAGCCCACTCGGGTGGGACAAGTGGATCGGTGAGCAGGGGGCGTTCATCGGGATGGAGAGCTTCGGCGAATCGGGGCCCTACAAGGACGTCTTCGAGCATTTCGGAATAACTGCCGACCGGGTGGCGCAAACAGGAAGGGAACTGATCGGACGATGAGCACAGCGGCAACCCAGGTCAACCAACGTCTCGCCAAGCTGACCGCGGCCGGAGTCAGCATCTGGCTCGATCAGATTCGCCGCACGCTGATCACGGGCGGTGAGCTCGCGCGGCTGGTCGAGGAGGAATCGCTGCGCGGGGTGACCGCCAACCCGTCGATCTTCGAGAAAGCGATCCTCGGCTCCGACGACTACGACGAGGAGCTCGACCAGCTGGCGCGGGAGGATCTCGAGGCTCAGGAGATCTATGACCGGATCGCGCAGCACGACGTGCGGATGGCCTGCGACGTGCTGGCCGATGTCCACCGCGAGGCGCACGGCAACGACGGCTTCGTGTCCCTCGAGGTGGCGCCTGAGATCGCCTACGACACCAAGCGCACGCTGGAGATGGCGCGGGTTTATTGGAAGGCCGTCAACCGGCCGAATTTGATGATCAAGATTCCCGGCACCCCGGCGGGCGTGCCCGCGATCGAGCAGGGGATCTACGAGGGGATCAACGTCAACGTCACGCTCCTGTTCGCCGTGGAAGCCTACGAGCGGGTGGCGGAGGCCTATTTGCGCGGACTGGAGCGGCGCCAGAGCGAAGGCCTTTCGCTCGACGTCAAGTCGGTGGCCTCGTTCTTCGTCTCGCGCGTCGACACCAACGTCGACAAGAAGCTCGACGCCCTGGGCCGCACCGACCTCGCGGGTACCGCTGCCGTGGCCAACGCTCGCGCCGCCTACCGGAGATTCAAGGAGATCTTCAACGGACCGCGGTGGGAGGCTCTGCGCCACGGGGGCGCGACCGTGCAGCGCCCGCTCTGGGCGTCCACCGGGACGAAGAACCCCGATTACTCGGATGTGAAGTACGTCGAGGAGCTGGTGGGAGCGCACACGGTCAACACGATGCCGCTCAACACGATGATGGCCTTCGGTGACCACGGTGAGGTGACGGGACCGACCGCCGAGCGTGACCCGAGCGCGGAACTCGAGGCTCTCGCCGAGGCGGGGATCGACATGGACCAGGTGACAGACGAGCTGCTCGTCGATGGCGTGAAGCAGTTCGAGGAGGCAATGCACCGCCTTTTGGCCGGGATCGAGGAGGAACGCTCCGCCGTGATCACCGGGCGACCCAAGACGATCGACGCCAAACTGCCGCGTGAGGCTCAGGAGGCCGTCGCCAAGACGGTGACGCAGGCGATGGGCGACAGCGTGGCCCAGCGCGTTTGGCGCCGCGACGCCTCGCTCTGGGGCGGCCCCGGCGTGCCTGAAATCGAAAACCGCCTCGGCTGGCTGACCGTGTCCGATGCGATGCTCGAGCAGGCGCCTGAGCTGACCGAGTTCGCCTCCGAGTGCCGGCGGCAGGGTTTCACCGACGCCGTGCTCCTGGGCATGGGCGGCTCCTCGCTGGGACCGGAGGTCCTGCGGCAGTCCTTCGGAGAAGTCCCCGACGGGATGCGGCTCCAGGTCCTCGACTCGACCCATCCGGATGTCGTGCGTCGCGTCCAGGAGTCAGTCGATATCTCGCGCACCCTGTTCATCGTCTCCTCGAAATCTGGCGGGACGATCGAAACGCTGTCGCACTACAAGCACTTCAAGACCCTGGCTGAGCCCCGCCAGTTTGTCGTCGTGACCGACCCGGGAAGCCCACTGGAGCGGCTCGCCGCCGAGGATCAGGTGCTCCGCACCTTCCGCAACACCCCGGACATCGGCGGCCGCTACTCCGTGCTCTCGCTGTTCGGCCTTGTGCCGGCGGCGCTCATGGGCATCAACATCGAGGCGCTGCTGCACCGGGCGCAGGTGGGTGAGCAGAACTGCGCCCACTACGACTCGAGCACGTCCAACTCCGGCCTCTGGCTGGGGGCAGCGATCGGAGAGCTGGCTCGCCAGGGGCGTGACAAGCTGACCTTCATCGTCTCGCCGCCGATCGAGAGCTTCGGCCTCTGGGTCGAGCAGCTGATCGCCGAATCGACCGGGAAGCACGGACGGGGGATCCTCCCCGTGGCGGATGAGCCGCTGGGTGAGCCGGAGGACTATGGGCCCGACCGCGTCTTCATCTACCTGCGTCACGAGGATCAGCCCGATGAGCAGCGAGATGCCTTCGTCGAGGAGCTCGCCGGCGCCGGTCACCCCACGCTCACCCTGGCCGCCCAGGGCCCGGCCGATCTCGGACGGATCTTCTTCCTCTCGGAGTTCGCGGTGGCGGTTGCCGGCTGGGTGCTTGAGATCAACCCCTTCGATCAACCCAACGTCCAGGAGGCCAAGGACAACACCAAGCGGGTGCTCGATTCAGGCTCCGTCCCCGAGTTCCCATCGGCGTCGGACGACGATCTCCGGGCGCTGCTCCAGGACGCCAACCCTCCGCATTACGTGGCCATCATGGGCTATCTGCCTCCGTCGGAGGAGCTCGACCAGGCGGTGGGCGAGCTGCGCAGCGTGATCCGAGCGGCCACCGGCGCTGCGGTTACCTTCGGGTACGGCCCGCGCTTCCTGCACTCGACCGGCCAGCTCCACAAGGGCGGTCCTCCCATCGGGCGCTTCCTTCAGCTGGTCGACGACCCGCGGGGTGACGTCGCGATCGAAGGGGAGAGCTACTCGTTCGGCACCCTCATTGCCGCCCAGGCCGCGGGTGATCTCCAGACGCTTCACCAACACGGCCTCCCCGCGCAGCGGGTCAAGCTTGACGGCGACCCAGCGAGCGCTGTTCGCTCGCTGGCGGAGCGGCTTTCCGGGTTGCTTTCCCACTGCTAGCGGATAGAACAGCACTCGATGAGCACCGCCATCGCCGACGGTCTCTCCTCTGAGAACCCGCTCGTCGAGGGGCTGGAGAGGCTGCCCGTTCGCTCGACCGCGCTGGTCATCTTCGGCGCCACCGGCGATTTGGCCCATCGCAAGCTGCTGCCGGCGCTCTACAACCTCGCCCACGAAGGAGCTCTGCCCGAACGCTTCGAGCTCATCGGGATCGCCCGCAGCGAGTACTCCGACGCTGACTTCCGCCAGTTGGCGCGGGAATCGATCGAGCGCTTCTCCCGCCGGGAGGCGGACAGTGCCGTCCTCAGCGCGCTGCTCGAGGACCTCCGCTACATCCCGGGGAGCTTTGACGAGGATCGCGTGTACAGCGAGATCGCGGCCGCGATCGGCGAGTTCGAGGAGCGGGCCGGCTATGACCTGAACCGCGTCTTCTACATGTCGACGGCGCCGAAGTTCTTTCCCATCATCGTGGGAAAGCTGGGCGACGCCGGGCTCGAACGCTGCAAGGGGGCTGAGACCAGGATCGTGGTCGAGAAGCCGTTTGGCTATGACCTGGCGTCGGCGCGGGAGCTGAACGCCCAGATGCTCGACGTGGTGGACGAGTCGCAGATCTTCCGGATCGACCACTACCTCGGCAAGGAGACGGTTCAGAACCTGATGGCGTTCCGTTTTGCCAACACGCTCTTCGAGCCGGTCTGGAATCGCAACTTCGTCGACCACGTCGAGATCACGGCCGCCGAGGACATCGGGATCGAGGGGCGGGCCGACTACTACGACCGGGCCGGGGCCCTGCGCGACCTCGTTCAGAACCACATGCTGCAGCTGCTCTCGCTGCTGACCATGGAGCCGCCGAGCTCGTTCGACGCAGACCGCGTACGCGATGAGAAGGTCAAGGTTCTCCAGTCGATAGTCCCGCCGGCACCTGAGCAGGTGGCGGAGGTAACCGTGCGGGGTCAGTACGGTGCCGGCACCGTGGGGGGGAAGGAGGTGCCGGCCTACCACGACGAGGAGGGCATTCCGGAGGACTCACGCACCGAGACCTACGCCGCGCTGCGCCTCCACGTTTCGAACTGGCGGTGGGCCGGCGTCCCGTTCTACCTGCGCACCGGCAAGCGGCTGGCGCGGCGGGTAACCGAGATCGTGGTCACGCTCAAGCCCGTCCCGCACGTCGCCTTTCAGAGCAGCGGCTCGGTGGGCGTTCAGCAGAACCAGATCGTCCTCACCCTCCAGCCGGACGAGGCCGTGTCGGTCTCGGTCGGAGCCAAGATCCCGGGATCACGGATGAGAATCCGCCCGGTGTTCATGGAGTTTCACTACGGCACCGCGTTCCTGTCGGAGTCACCGGAGGCCTATGAGCGGCTGATCCTCGACGCCATGCGCGGCGAGGCCACCCTGTTCACCCGCAACGACGAGATCGAAGCGCTGTGGGCGATCGTGGACCCGATCCTCACCGCGTGGGCGGAGGACACCTCCTCCACCATCCCCCAATACCCGGCCGGCTCGGCCGGCCCTGAGGAGGCAAATCGCCTGCTCGAAGGCGGCCGCGAGTGGCGGCGGCTGTGAGCTCGGCCCCGGGGGTCCCGTGAGCGAGGACGTCTGGTCGGCTGAAGACACCACGCCGGACGACATCGAGGCCGCCCTGCGTGACCTGCTGCGTGAGCGCCATGCCGCCGACCGCGCGCTCGCCCCGGCCCGGGTGCTCAACCTGATCGTGGTCGTCGACCGGGATTGGAAAGGCGAGATCTCGAACCGGCTCCAGCGGGTGGGGCGCTACCACGCCTCACGCACGATCCTGTGCTCGGTGGAGCCGGGCCGCACGACGCTCGACGCCGTCGCCACGATCACATACGAGGGCGGTGGCGGCTCGGGCGTCCATCCCGTGCGCGAGCGGGTGGACATCGATCTCGGACCCGAGCATTTGACCCGGCTCGAGACGATCGTCGATCCGGTTATCGTGGCCGAGCTGCCGACGATGCTGTGGTCGCCGCACGGACACGACGAGGCGGTACAGGCCCTCCGGCCACTGCTCGACGTGATCCTCCTCGACTCCGATGACGAGGATGTCTGCGGCGGGCTCTCATACCCGGCCCGCCTGCGCGACTCCGCCTACGTGGTGGACCTCGCCTGGTTGCGCACCACGCCATGGCGCGAGCGGCTCGCCGCGAGCTTCGATCCTCCTCACCAGCGGCCCGCTCTCGCGCAGCTGACGCAGGTGTGCGTGCGACACCGTCCGAGCTCACGCGCCAGCGCCGCGCTGCTGGCCGGATGGCTCGCGGCGCGGCTTGACTGGCAGGCGGCACCGCTTCACGACGGCAACGGCGCCGGCCGCAGCGGAGGCCTGCGCGACGCCCGCGACCGCGAGGTTGAGATCCGGCTTGTGCCCTGCGAGCAGGACGTGCCGGGGCTGGCCGGCGTGACGGTCGAGTGGGAGGGCAAGCGCACGCTGTCCCTGGACCGCGGCGATGGGGGTCTCAGCGCGCGTGAGTCCGAGAGCGGCCAGGAACGGTCCTGGCGGGTCCTCGGCGCCTCCCGCGGCGAGGGACTGATCCTCGGCGAAGGGGTTCGCCAAGCCCTGCTGCGGGACGTCACCTACGGCCAGGCGCTCCACGCCGCGCTGGTTCTATCCGGTGATGCCACATGACGCCGGAGATCGTGGTCCTCGAAGACCCGGCCAGCGCCTGTGCGTCGATCCTGGTGAGCGCGCTGCTGCACGGCGGCGACGTCGTCCTCACCGGCGGTTCCACGCCCGGAGCGGCGTATGCCGAGGCGGCCGAGACGATTCGCTCCCAGGGCGGCGAGCTGGGGGGAACAACGCTGTGGTTCAGCGACGAGCGCTGTGTCACGCCCGACGATGAGCGCTCCAACTTCGGCCTTATCAAACGTACGCTGCTCGACCCCCTGGCCGAGCTGACGGCACCGACGGTACGGCGGATCAGGGGAGAGCTCGGTCCGGAGCGGGGCGCCGACGCTTACGAGCGCGAACTGCGTGACGCCGGCGAGCCTGAGTTCGACCTCATGCTGCTGGGATTGGGGCCCGACGGCCACTGTGCTTCGCTGTTTCCGGATCAGCCCGCGCTGGCCGAACGCGCGCGGCTGGCGGTCGGCGTCGAGGAAGCCGGCCTGGAGCCATTTGTCCCCCGCGTCTCGCTTACGCTCTCCGCGCTCGCCATGGCCAAGCAGACGGTCTTCCTCATCACCGGGAAGGCGAAGGCGGATGCCGTGGCCGCGGCCTTTGGCCCGGACTCAGATCCCGACCCGGACGTCCCGGCGTCAATGCTCGTCCCGCTGACCAACGAGCTCAGGGTGCTCCTCGACGCCGACGCGGCCAGCCGGCTATGAGCGGGTCGTGCGTCGGCGTCGACCTGGGCGGAACCAAGGTTGCGGCCGCCGCACTGCTCGGGAGCGAGCTGGGTGAGTCGGTCATGCGCGCCACCGAGCTCTCGAGCTCCGAGGCGCTGATCGACCAGCTGGCCGAACTCGTGGGCGAGGCAACCGACGGCCGGCTCGATGCCGTCGGGGTCGGGGTACCGTCGATCGTCGAATTCAACACCGGGCGCGTCGTCTCATCGGTGAACGTCCCGCTGGCCGATGTACCGCTTCGCCAGGTCCTGGGCGAGCGGCTCGGCGTCCCGGTGTTCGTCGACAACGACGCCACGGTCGCGGCGCTCGCCGAGGCGCACGACGAGAACCTGCAGCTCGTGGCGCGCAACCTGGTCATGCTCACGGTGGGCACGGGAGTGGGGGGAGGGCTGGTGCTGGGGGGGCGCATCTACCGGGGCGCGACCGGCGGGGCCGGTGAACTCGGTCATACGATCGTTGGGCTCGGCTTGCAGGGCGAGGAGCCAGTTCCGGAAGCCCAGGGATTTCCCCAGCCCGGTTCGCTCGAGGCGGTGGCCTCAGGCCACGCGCTGGATCGCTTCGCCCGGGAGAGCAGCCGGCTCTACCCGGATTCGGCGCTCGGGCGCCTCGCGGCGCAGGGCAAGACGCCCACCGGTGTCGAGGTCGTGGCCACCGCAAAGGCGGGGGACGAGGCGGCCCGGCGGACGCTCGAGGTGTGGGCCGAGCGGGTGGGAATCGGAATCGCCAACGCGATCAACACCTTCGATCCGGATGAGGTCGTGCTCGGCGGGGGCGCGACGCTGGCCGGTGACCTGCTGTTAGAGCCGGCACGCCGTGTGGCCGAGTCCTACATCCACCCCGGCCTAACCGGCCATGCGACGATTCGCCTGGCGCGCCACGGGGTTCGCGCCGGGGTGCTGGGCGCGGCCCTGCTGGCCGAACACGAACTCGAGGAGACCCCGGTGCGCTCGACGACCGAGGTCTCGTGAATGATCCCAGGCGCCCACCACGCCCCGACCAGGAGAGAGTGTCCCGATGATCGTCGCCTGTGGTTTTGACCACGCCGGGTTTCCACTACGCGATCGCCTGATTGCCGCCGTCGAAGCCGACGGTCACCAGGTGCTCGACCTCGGTACCCATTCCAGCGATCCCGTCGACTACCCCAAGAAGGCGCTTGAGGTGGGGCACGCCGTGCTGGCCGGCGAGGCGCAGCGGGGCATTCTCGTGTGCGGGTCGGGCGCGGGCGTGTCGGTGGCCGCCTGCAAGATCAACGGCATCCGGGCGGCCACCATCCACGACACCTACACCGCCCACCAGGCCGTGGAGCACGACGGCGTGAACGTTCTGTGCCTCGGGGCGCGGGTGATCGGGCCTGAGGTCGCCGCGGAGCTCGTGCCAGCCTTCCTCGGTGCGGTCGTCTCCGACGAGGAGCGCCACGTCCGCCGACGGAGCGAGATCGAGGCAATCGAACGGACAGGCGGAACGTGAGCGAGATCGTCGTCGTGCGCCACGGGGAGACCGAATGGAGCGCCGCGAGCCGGCACACCAGCCGCACCGATCTCCCGCTCACCCCGGAGGGACGTGAGCGAGCGCAAGCGCTGGCGGCGGTGCTATCGGGGCGCAGCTACGCGCTGGTTCTCTGCAGCCCCCTGCTCCGCGCCCGGGAGACGTGCGAGCTCGCCGGCTACGGCGAGGTGGCGGAGATCTGCCCCGATCTGCACGAGTGGGACTACGGCGAATACGAGGGGCTTACGACGGCGCAGATCCGCCAGACCCACCCCGAGTGGAACCTGTGGCGCGAGGGATGTCCCGGAGGCGAGAAGCCGTCGCAGGTCGGCGAGCGAGCCGGTGCTGTCCTGCATCGGCTGCGGGACGCGGGTGGCGACGCCCTGGCCTTCGCCCACGGCCACATCCTGCGGGTCATCACCGCTCGCTGGCTCGGCATGGAGGTGGCTGCGGGAGCGCGGTTCGCGCTGCGGGCGGGCGGCGTGGGCGTCCTGGGGTATGAGCGCGAGACCGAGGTCCTGGCGGGGTGGAACGCGTAGGGGTTGCTCGGACGGCGGTGCGTCGGCGTCGTTCCGTCCGATCCGGATACTAAACTTGAACCGCCACGCGGGCGTGCTGGAATTAGGTAGACAGGCACGGCTCAGGACCGTGTGCTCGTAAGAGCGTGGAGGTTCGAGTCCTCTCGCCCGCACTGCCACGCCCCAGGAGCCGCCGCTCTGAGGCGGCCTGATCAGCGTTTAGGGCCGATGAATTGGTCTAGCAGCGCAACGTCGGACTTGCGGGAGATGTAGATCGTCCGCTGGCCCGCGCGTGTCCACCGCAGTCCCATCAGATCGCAGGCTTGGCAGAAGATGCCTCGGATATCGTCCGATACCTGGGTGAAGCCGTACCGCGGACAGCTCCAGGTCCCGCGCCCGGTATTGATGAAGCGGTGGCCGTCGGAATGGATCAGGCCGCGAAGCAACTGGTGCGGGTGCTGCTCGACGAGCTTTTGCTGCCAATCCGCGAGCCAGATCCGGCGGTCTTTTTTCTTCCCCGGACCGTGCTGGGGAAGAAGGCACGGCCAAGCCTTCCAGTATGAGGAGACGTCAACGCAATTTTGAACTGTCCTCCGCTTGGCCGATACATGCCCTCGCGTGACTTCACGTGCAGCGCAGCACGCGGAGTCGATGATGCCCGGGTATGCGATGTCCAGCGTGATTCTGAGCCTGAATACGCCACGCGGATGGCTCGCGATCGAGCCATCTCCCAGATATAGCCCCAGCAGGTACACATACGCCGTCGGTAGGGCGACGAAGTCATGGGCTGCCTGGCCGCATTTCTCGCACGTCTGATATCGACTCGAGCCCTCAGGTCGGTCGCGAGAATGCCTAGGCAGTCGACCCGCGAGCCAGTCTCGGACGGTCGCGACCGGCAGGTTGGTCAGCCTGGCGATCCGCCGGGCCCCTAGCCCTTGTTGGCGCAGGGCGAGAACGGCGGCAACTGTCGGCTGGGAGTGCATACGTGCGACTGGAAATGGTCGAACGTATGTTCGGGCACCGAGCGGACGGAACCAGCCTCGTACTGGCTGTCGCGAGAAGCCGGGCACGCAAGCAGACGCAGCCACCGGGGAGAGGCCCCAGGGCGACGCGCTGGTCGGCCTCAAGCCCCTGGACCGCTACCCTTCCGAGCGGCGCTCTCCGCCGTGTTCGCGGGCCGTGGCCTTGTCGAGCGGCCTCAGCGCCAGCAGGTCCCTGCCCCGCCGCTATCGTCTAGGGGACTAGGACGCCGCCCTCTCACGGCGGAAACCCGGGTTCGAATCCCGGTAGCGGTATGACGGAAATTCAGCGCTGGCGGGGGTTTGGAGGCGCAGAACGATGCCGTGGGCTAGCCCTTGGGCTAGTTCGCCTCCCTAGAAGTGGCAGGCGATTCGGCTCGCGAAGCAGCCTGCACGGCTCCCTAGCGTTCGACCGGTGAGTGCGGATTCGATTACGCGCTTCCCAAGCGCAGCTCCCAAGCGTCGAGGACGGCCGCCGAGCCACGGCGCATATGCCACGGCAACGCCTCCCGAGATCCGCGAGCGTGCAACGGAGATCACGGCGCTGCTGATGGACCTGCCGCACACGGTCGATGCCGACCGGCTGGCGGCTGAGGAGTGCGGACGCCTGGCCGCCCTGCTGGAGTCGATTGACGCTGACATCGCTCGCCACGGCGCGGTGACCGGCCGGGGCCACGCCCCGAGGAAAATCCTCGACGTGCGGGCACGCTACTCGCGGGAGCTTCGAGCGTGGCTGGAGGCATTCGGCGGGACGCCCGCCTCCCGCGCGGAGTGGGCCAAGGCTATGGCCGAGGGCGCGAGCCTAGCCGACGAGATATCCCGGCGGCGCCAGGAGCGGGATCGTGGCTGACGAGGACCCGCGCGATGTCCTGAGATCGATCGCCTACGGCAAGGATCCGCGGATCGCTCCGGGCGACCGGGTTCGTGCCATCGAGCGGCTGGTCGAGCTTGAGGCCGACGACCGGCGCGGGGAGCGCTTCGAGGAGCTGACGCCGGGCCAGGTCCGCGAGGAGCTGGAATCCCTCCACGCGATGACCCTCTCCGCGCTCGCCGTAATGGACGGGCCCGATGCGGTCAAGCCGCCGCGCAACGCGGACACTGATCACTCGTTCCGCGACGCGGGGGAGCGCGTCCGCGAGAACAACAGCGCTCGCGTGGGCCAGCTGTATGACGAGCTGCGCGAGCTGCGCTCCATTTGCCGCGACGGTTTCGCCGAACTGTTCGGCGAGGACGAACCGGACGCCGAGGCGGTCATCCGTGCCTGGCGCAAGGTTCACACGCCTGAGCCGGAGGGAGAGGCGGTCGAGGAGCCGCGGGGGCTGCCGAGCGGTGAGTAAGCTCCGCCGCACCCTTGAAGCGCTCGGGATAGCGAGCAGTTCTCCGGCCCTAGGAGCGGACGAGGACGCGAACACGCGTTTGGGTTCGGCCGATCCGACCGAGGCCCGGAGAACGCGGGAGACGACGCCAGGGCATCCGCCGGAGGTTCCCGATGCGATCCGCTTCGACCTGGAGAGTGGGATGGGATGGCCTCGGATTGCTCAGCCGGGTCGGCTCGCCGCGCCCGGTCGCGGGCCATTGGTCGTTCGGCGCGATTCGGCCCAGCGGTAACCTACGTCGAGCCAGCCCGTAACGGCCGTCATCCTTTCCAGCGGGAGCCGCCAGTACGGGAGCCAGGAGCCGATCCGGTAACCGGTCATGGGGAACCCATTTGGGTTTGCCTTCTCAGCCACCTGGCAATGCTCTTCGCCTTCCTGAAGACAGGGCGAGGCTTGGCAAGGCATGGAGCTGGAGCAATTCGCGGGATCGCCAAGGCGGTCCCGTTTTGCTTGACCGGCGAACGCTTATCGCGGCGCTAGATCTTCCGTGAGGATGAGCTGGTCCAGGTTCACGATATGAAGTACGCGCATGACCGGGGGCGCGACGTCTGGGTCGATCTGGAATGCCCATCCGTCCGCGCTGGCGAGGCTGTAGGCGCGGAAGAGAACGTGGACTCCAGTGCTGTCGATGAAGTCGAGGGCAGACAGGTCGAGCCGGACGTTATGACCGTCGGCACGCAGCGCCTCCAGCCGCTGTTCGAGGGCCGGGGCGGATGCAAGATCGAGTTCCCCGGTCAGCCTCAACCGGACCGCCCGGTCCTCGCGGCTCTCGCGAATCTCGAATTGCGCTGGCGGTTCCGACATAGCCCCTCGCCGAATGACGCTCCATTTTCCGGAGGACGCTTCCCGACGTCAAGAGCCGCCAATATCACGATTTCGAAGTCGCGAATCCGCGAGATTGGTCGCGCTCACCGTCGCGTCGGAGGCGCAGAAGATCCACCACCTGCCGCACTCTGGTCCGCTATATGCAATCTTTGGGATGCGTTGGTCGCAGGAGGGCCTGGATTTTGGGAACTTCTGGTTCCGTCCGGAGTCAGCGTCACCATTGCGCCCGCCGTCAAATTTGGGGCATTTGCGCCTGCGGCGCCGCCTTTCCGACCGCACCACCCCGTATAACGGGCCGCAGATCCCGGCTGCTCTGATGCCGGGCGATACGGATCCCCCGGAGGTGGTCCATTTGTTGGTAAACCCAAAGCTGACGGTCACGTTGGCGCAGTTCGCTCAGGCGCTGCCCGACGGCACCGTCAACATCATGGGCGGCGGCGTAACGCTCGTCGCCTCCAAAGTTCCGGCGGCGATCTGGGTCGCCGGGCACGCGCAGTTCGGCTGGGGCGCCATTGGCGCCCCAGCACAAGCTGCGCATCGCACTCCTCGATGAGGAGGAGTTGCCCGTGGAGAACGACAACGGACCCATCTTTGCCGAGATGGGCGTCGGGGTCGCTCCGTCCCCCAACGCACCGTTCGGTACGACATTGACCGTCCCGATCGCCGTGGGGTTCGGACCTCATGAGTTCCAGCCGAGCAGCAGCTACCAGTTCAAGCTGTGGCTGGACGATGAGACGCGCGAGGACTGGAGCCTCGGCTTCATGACGATGCCGGAGGCCCAGTCCAAGGCGGCTTAGTCAGAAACGACTAGGCGCAGTACAGGACGCTCGACGTCCTGAGCAGTGAAGGCGCCGGGGGAGGCATTGACGTACGAGCCGTTGGCAGACTCAAGGCTTCCTCCGGCGTACATCTTCTCCGGTACCAAGATGCCGGAGGCGCTGATGATGGTGAACGTGGGCGGCTGCATCCAAGTCGTCAGTTCGCCAGAGGCGAATATAACCCTTGGCGGCGACGGCTGTCCACCGAGAGTCGAATCGACCAGCCTGCACGCCCCGCTAGCGTTAGTCGGGCTGAAGTGCTCCGAACTTGCCGACGGGCCGGGGAGGGGTGGGGAAGCGAGCGAAGTGCCGCGGCACGATGGCCGTCACGCGGCGGGGAGCGCCATATGCGATTCGCCAAGCTCGAAAGGAGCGGCTGCGTCCTATGCCCACCACCCCTCTCGAAGACGCGCTCGCGGAGATCGAGCGCGACCTACAGGACCTCAAACGCCACCGCGGCAGCCGCTACGTCGGCACTGGAGCCGACCGCGAGGTAGCTGAGCACATCGCCAAGGGCGGGAGCTACGACCGGGCGACCGGCGAACTTCTCGATGACCGCCGACGTATCGCCGAGCCTCGCGGCGAGACCCCGCGGACGGGCGCGTTCGCCAAAGCCATCGTCGACATCGCGACCCACAACGTCGGTCACTTAGAGCGGACCCCGAAGGACTGGCTTGGCACTAAGGCGCTGGCGGAGCAGACCGACGCGAGCGGCGGCTACATCCTCCCCGTCGAGGTCTCGACGGACGTCGCGGCGATCATCCGCGCGAACACCGCGGTCCTGAAGATGCCAGGCATCAGGACGCTTGAGCCGAAGTCGAAGGAGTACGACCTTCCTGGCCTGGCGACTGGGACGAGCGCCGGGTACCTGCCGGAGAACGCGGCTATCCCGGCGACGACGGCGACCTTCGAGATCATGAACCGCGCGTACCCGCGGGCGCTCGCGACGCTTGTGAGCGTCTCGAACTGGCTGCTAACCGAGGCGATGACCGACCCGTCGATCGAGTCGATCCTCAAGGAGGACATGGCCGCGGCGATGGCCGTCGCCCAGGACACCGCTCTGCTCTTCGGCTCCAACGCCTCCGCACAACCGAAGGGAATCACCACCTACTCGGGGCTCACCGCCGGGCCGAACCTCGGGGCCAACGGCTCGCCGCCGTCCTACAACCTGCTCACCCAGATCCCGGCCGCGCTGCGGACTCAGAACGCCCCGTTCAAGAACCCGGGCTGGATCGTCTCGCCGAAGCTGATCAACCTGCTGTTGACGCTCACCGACTCGATAGGCCGCCCGCTCTTCGCGGATAACCCGTCACTGCTGAGCCTCGACCCGAGTGGAATGAGTGGCAGGTTGCTCGGCTTTCCGTTCGTCTCAACCAACACGATGCCGTCGAATCAGACGATCGGCTCGAACAACAACGGGACGACGGTGATCTTTGGCTCAGACTGGAACGAGGCGTACTACCTGGAATGGGAGGGCATGTCGATGGCCTCGTCCTCGGAGGCGGCGTACACACCGGACGGCTTGACCTGGATCTCGGCGTTCCAGAGCTACCAGACCCTCTTCCGGCCGATCATGCGCCACGACCTGCAGCTTCGGCGGCCGAACTTCTGGGTCGTATCGGGCGGCTGGCTCGTATGACGTCCCCAGGGCGATCCCGGAACGCGCGAAGGAGGTGGTCCTAGCCGGAAAGTAAGTGGAGCGGACGAGCAAACGTCTCAGACAAGCCTGTATTTCGGCGGAGCCCGGCTATCGCGCCGGGCTTCGTCGTTCCCGCCACGGCGCGCGGGGCATCTCGGTTCTAGCGTCAGCGGACTCGGTAACTCCTCGGTAAGTCGGCATCTCGCTATCAGGAAGGCTCGGTTGGGTTCGGTACGGGCATATGGACGCTCTCGTATGGATCCCATTGCCCTGACCGCATTAGAGACACCGCGGTATCGCGATCAAGCCTTGAGTCGCGGACCTGCTTGCCGAGATAGCCGACGCCAACTTGACCGACGAACGGCCGGACCTCCCGTAACCAACCGAGATACGTCCCATAGAAACCGGGTGCCTCATCATCGGGCCGAATCCCGAGGTGAACGGCAGCGAGGAAGCCGTCGCACCATTCCTTCGCTTGAGCCAAGAATGTCGCCGCGTTCGGCGATACCAGGCCGGCGTCGACTAGGTCCTCAATCCGACGCATATCACGACGCAAGCTCCTCCCGCTCTTGTTAGGCCGCCGAGCCCGAAGCGAAACCTTCCTCCCGCACCCACAGAAGCACTGCATCGTCATCGCCTCCTTCGCCCATCCTCTTGACCGAGCATCGTAAGCATCGGATTCCTCGCGCTCAAGGCGACCGAGGCTGCTCGTGCTCCGCTGCCAGGGACCGCATCCAGGCAAGAACGAAGCCCCCCGCACGGAGCCGCTAAAGCAGCCTGCACGGAGGGCTAGCGTTTTGAGCATCGAAGAAAAGCTCGGCGCCGAGCTTAGCGGGGCTCCGGGCAGGCACCCGGAGGCTCCGACCAGCAGGCGAACACTCACGACCCGGCCCCCAGCCCCGTCAGGGTCGACAGCAGCAAGGGGAAGCCGCGCGCCGCAGAGCGACCCGAGTTGGAAGCCCCGAGGGTCGCCGGAGGCGCGGAGCGGCGGCTCGCGCGATGAGACGAGCCGAGGGACTTAGTACCCCGTGGAGGCGCGGAGGTTGTAGCGGCTAGTGCCGTGACGGACGCCCAGGCGGCGCTGAGGGGGACCGGCCCGGATGTGCGAAGAGCTGACCGATCGGACGGTCCCTTCCTCATTCAGAGGGTCTTAGCCCGACAAAGGGACAGGCCCTCTGTGCTCAGAGACTGAACCGCTCGGACAGGGGCAGAGGACAACGGAGACGCGCGAAGAGAAAGGACGGAGGAGAAAATGTGCACCCGTTGCGCGCCCGGCTCACCGGATTCCAGCGCATTGTGCGCCGCCACCGCCCGTAAAATCCCGACTCGCGCGAATGTGTCGCGCCTACGACCTCGAGGAGAAGCCTACTGAGCATCTGAGCACTTCCCGGCCCGAGTGGCCGCTGGTTGTGGAGTGACCGAGGAGAGCCTCGACCGCACTTCAAGCCAGACGCAACTACCCAACAAGTGAAGGACGGTAGGAAGTGCCCAGATCAAGAACGGCGGCGACGTGCTCGTCCGCGGCCTCGCTGCTGATCGACGCCAATCAGGTCGCGGCCCTGCTGAATACATCTCCAAGGCAGGGCGAGGACGACAGCGCCCGCATCGGCCGCGGACGCCCGCGATGAGCGCCTCAGCGCTCGGCCTTGTCAAGGACGCTTTCGCCGAGTTCACCTGCCTGGAGAGGCAGATCGCGGCCGCTGAGGAGGACGCAATCTTGTGCCGATGGTTCTTCGGTCGGAGGCTACTGGAGGAGCGGAAGGCCAACGGAGGCAAGCAGCTGCCGAAAGGACGCCTCGCCGAGGTCTGCGGGGCGGTTGGCAGCTCCCGTTCGGAGATCCAGCAGAGGATGCGGTTCGCCGCGAGGTTCCCGACACCGGACGAAGTGGATACGGCCGTGCGCACTTACGGGAGCTGGACGGCGATCCGCGGCGCGATGTCGAAGCGCACCGCCGTCCAGACCAACGTCGTCGCGATCCATCCGGAGTGGGTGACCGAGCAGAACTCCCGTCACGGCGTCGTCCGGCGCCAGGAGGAGTACGACGCCGACGTCTCGGAGCACGGCCCGAACCCCTCCGTCCACCGGCCGCGATCCGAGGAGGCCGAGCTTCTGCGAAAGGCGCTGCGGAAGTTCGCTGCGGGCGCCCGAGAGATCAAGCTGCTGACAGATCGCGAGGCGCTGGTCCCGCTTGCCGTCGTGGTAGCGGAGCTTGATCCGCCGTATGTCGGCCGCGTGCTGGATGCCTCGCGTGCGGCGTTCGATGCCGTCGCGGCCGCATACCGCCTCCAGCATCCACCCACTCCACTCCCGGTGCGAGATGGATCGGTCATCGAGTTGAACGTCGACGGCGACCCGGACGATCCGGACGCCGAGGCGCGGATGGCCGCAGCCGCGGAACGTCATCGCGCAACCCGGATCCTCGACGTCCCGGAGGGAGAAGGATGAGCGTGCTCGATCAGCTGGCCGAGGCAGTACTAGACCTCGCCCGCGAGCTTGACGTGGATGCGATCCGCTTCGACTGGCACATCGACGGCACGGACCTCAGCCTCGGCTTCGACCGCGACCGACCGAACGAGCTGGTGCTGTTGATCGGCGACGACTATGTCTCGCGTTGGCACAGCAAAGAGGAGCCATGACGGCGCCCCGTTTGGCGCTCCAACGCAAGGACGCGGCAGCGGCCCTCGGAGTCGGCGTTGACACGTTCGACCGGCACATTCGGCCGGAACTTCGCTGCGTCTATGTCGGCGGCGTCCGGCTCTGGCCGGTCGAAGAACTTGGACGCTGGCTGGACCGTCACGCGATAATGCCCGGCACAACATCAAGCGGCCCCGGCGACGTTGGAGCGCCCCGGGGCCTGGCCCAAGGAGAGTGACCTCCATGAGCAGCCCTCAGGCTAGACCCGAAAAGGGCATCGCCGTCCGTGTCTCAAAGGACGGGACACCGCGTTACCGCGGCCACGTCTGGTCGCCTCGCGACGGAAAGCAGCTTCGCGGGCCGTGGTACGCGGCAAAGACCCAGGCGCGAAATTGGAGGCAAGATGCCTTAGTCGCCGTGAGAAAGGGAACGCTCCGCGCTCCGGTCTCAATTACCGTCCGAGAGGCGGCGCTCAGCTTTATCGCCGGAGCGCGCGACGGGCACGTTCTCGACCGAGCCGGGAAGCGCTACAAGCCTTCGAGCATCCGGAACTACGACGGCTGGCTTCGACGGTACGTCCTTCCTGCTCTCGGCGACCGACGACTTAGCGATGTCCGCCGGTCTGACGTACAGGATCTCGTCGATGCCCTCATCGGCCGCGGGCTCGCCGGGAGCACCGTCCGGAACGCTCTCGACCCGCTTCGGCGGATCTATGACCGCGCGTTGAAGCGCGACCTCGTCGCCGTCGATCCGACCGATGGCATCGAATGGCCCGGGACGTCGCGCAAGCGGGATCGGATCGCGACACCCTCCGAGGCTGCCGCGCTAATCGCCGCGCTGCCGGAAGATGAACGGGCCCTGTGGGCGACGGCGTGCTACGCCGGGCTCCGGGCGGGAGAGTTGAAGGCGCTCAAGGTCGAGGCAGTCGACCTCGGCGCTGACGTGATCCACGTCTGGGCTGCCTGGGACGACGTCGAGGGTGAAATCACGCCAAAGAGCGACGCGGGCGACCGTGTAGTCCCGATCATCGCCGAGCTTCGCCCGATCCTGCTCGCACACTTGATGGCGACCGGAAGGAGGGGCAAGCCCGAGGCGTTCGTCTTCGGCCGGACCGACTGTGACCCATTCCTGCGCTCGACCCCTCGGAGCCGGGCTCGCAAGGGGTGGAAAATCGCGGAGCTGGAACCGATCACGATGCACCAGTGCAGGCACACCTACGCGAGCATGATGATCGCCGCGGGTGTCGATCCAGGCGAGGTCATGCGGCGGATGGGCCATAGCACTGTGACGATGACGCTCGACCGCTACACCCACGCACTGAGGGGGAGTGAGATCGACACGGCGGCGAAGCTTCAGGCGTTCATCGACCGTTCGCGAGCTGAAGGCGGAACCGGCTGACTGTCGTTTCTCGATCCCAGCATAAGCGCGTGGTTGGTCGCTCGACTGAAGGTCGTAGCGGCTTGCTACGGGCAGACCACCCGGTGTAGGGTCGGGCTGACCGACCGAGGAGGGGCTAGATGCCGACATACGTTGTGCTCATCGACTGGACTCAGCAAGGCGTCGTGAACTTCGGGGACAGCGTCGACCGGTACGAGGCGGCGCGGAGTCAATTCGAGGCGATGGGCGTGCACTTCAAGGACATCTACTGGACATTGGGAAACCACGACATCGTGAGCGTTGTTGACGCGCCGGACGGCGAGACCCTGGCCGCTGCGCTACTGAGGCTTGCTTCCCAAGGCAACCTCCGTACCACGACGTTGCGCGCACTTTCCGCCGACGAGATGAGGAGCGTGATCGCCAAGGCCCGGTGACGGCGCCAGCACGCCGCCTGGCCTCCTGCATCGGGCTAGAACCAGGAGGCGGTGGGCTAGTCGTGGGCTAGTTCGAGTGCGGTCCGAGCGGCTCTGAGCGGTTCCTAGCGGCTCGGCCATTGGCGAATCCCCAGTGTCGGCGGGCGCAGCGGCTCTGAGCGGCCCTCAGCGGCATCATGGCCGGGAAATTCGAATCCCGGTAGCGGTATGACCGGGCTTGAGCCGCCACGTCGAGACCTCGGCTAGCTCGAAGGAACCCATGCTCGCTCTGCGTCCCAACTGCGAACTCTGCAACGCAGATCTGCCGCCGGACGCGCCCGATGCGCGGATCTGCAGCTACGAATGCACATTCTGCGCCAAGTGCGTCGAGACGGTCCTGCTCAACGTCTGCCCGAACTGCGGCGGAGAGTTCGTGCGCCGGCCGATCCGGCCGCGGCAGGCGTGGCGGCCCGGCACCGGGCTGGACCACGATCCACCGGACACCGTTCGCCGTACGGCCGGTTACTCCAGGGAAGAGATCTCCGCGCTCACAGCGCAGCTCCGCGACGTGCCGCCCAGCGAGCGATAAGACTGGGGCCCTAGCAGCGCGCCAACGCGCACGATCGGGCGCGCAGCCTCTACACCCCGGTCTGGGCTTCGATCCGGCCGTCGGATATCGCCTGCCGAAGCAGCGCGTGATCACGCTCGTTCTGATCTGCGTAGAGCTCCGCGAAATCGGCGATGGCGCGATCGAAGGCGTCGCTCGAGCCGAGGTAACCGGCGATCGCGGCGGCATCGCCTGAGCGAGCGTGCGCGCGTGCCAGCGTCCAGGCACACAGCCTGGCGTAGGGAGCCATGTCGGAATCGCGCATCGCCAGGACGTCGGCGGAGGTCTTGGAGTCCCACAGCTGACGGACGTAGAAGTCGCGGGGCCGGTCGTCCTCGAGATCGCGCGCCGCATGCAGCCATCCGAGGAAGATGTCGCTGGCGGCCTGCATCAGCCGCTGGCCCTCGACCACGCGCTGGCCCTGATTGGCGCACTCCGGCGGGCCGGCGAACGGCTCGAGTACCGAGCGCTGCGCCTCCTTGGCCTGGAGGAACAGCGGATCGCTCGAATCGCGTCCCAGCAGCAGCAGGACCCAGCTGCGGGTTCCCACGCTCCCAACCCCCACGACCTTGCGGGCCAGGTCCGCGTAGCGATAGCGCTCGAGCAGCCGGCGGCGATCGCCCGACAGGCTGCTCCGATACGACTCCAAGAGCCTACGGGCACGGCGCTCGAGCCGCCGCTCGCTCTGACCGTCGACCAAGTCGGCGATTGGGACGATGAGCGGCGGATCGGCTCTGATCTTTGCCTCGCCGTTTGTCCTGGTCGCGAGCTTGGCGAAGGCGCGGGCGCTGTCCTTGCGCTGGCCCTGCTCGATCGAACGATCAAGGCGCCGGATCTGGCTCTGGGAGGCCTGCGAGCGCATCAGCTCCTGGATATCGCTGACGCTGGCGCGCGCGTACCAGACGTCGAGCGTGGTCTTGCCGGCGAAGTCCCGAACCGCCTGTCGGTACTCGTTGACCGCTTGACTGACCATCGCCGTTCGCCGCTTGCGGGCAAACCCGTTCTCGCGGCCGGCGACGGCGACGCTCGCTGCCAGGCGCTTGACGTCCCACTCCCATGGTCCGGGAAGGGTCTCGTCGAAGTCGTTGAGGTCGAACAGCAGCTGTCGCTCGGGCGACGCAAAGGCCCCGAAGTTCGCAAGGTGTGCGTCTCCGCAGAGCTGCACGCGGAGCCCCGATTGCGGCGTATCCGCGAGGTCGGAGGCCATGACGTAGGTGGCCCCGCGGAAGAAGGCAAAGGGGGAGGCAGACATCCGCCCGTAGCGGATCGGCACGAGCTCCGGCAGGCGCTCAGAGGACTGCTCCTCAAGGAGCGCCAGAGGGTCGGGGCGATCCACTCGCGGCTCCCACACACCATGACTCGCGCGCGGGACGTCCGCGCGCAATGCCTTGCCGCGTTGTGCCCGCTCGGCCGGAGAAACGAAGCTAGCCGTCAACGAAGACGAGTGCCGCAGTCGAGGAGCCGGCGTTGTTCGCGAGCCATCGCACGCTATGACAACTATCGCCGATCTACGGCATGCCCGGCCGACTCAGCCCGCGTCAGCGGGCCATGCAGGCTTGACTGGGCCGAGCTCACGTTCTAGGGTCGGCCCAACGTCGATCTGGGAGCGGCTGGCCGCCGCTCGGGGCAATCGAAGGGAGTGCGACGATGGGGGGTCCGGCAGCACGCGCAACCGGAATCCGTTTGATTCGGCCGCTGGCGCAGGCCGCCGACGGGATCGTTCACAATCGTGAGCGGCGGCGGACGATCCGGCGCTACCGGCGCGTCACGTGTGTGGCTCTGGCCGATAGCGACGCCAAGCGCGTTCGAGGTCGCTAGACGGGGTAGTCCGCTGGTGTGAGCAGCTACCAGAGGAAGGGAGCACCGGCCCATGGCTTCAGCGGCAACCAAGACTGTCGGTAAGGCGGTGGTCAAGCGGGTCGCGGGATCGCGGCCCAGCGGATTCGCCTCGATGATGTCCGCCGCGATCGTCGGCTTCGCCGCTGCGGCGCTCACCTACCGGGCGCTGCGAAGCGGCAGCTGACGCGGAACGCCCCGGCGGGCGGAGCGCAAACCGAGGATCGGAGAACAATGCCCGCCTGTAGCCATCTGGGCCAGATCGAGCTCACGGAGCTTCCGGAGAGCGTCGAAGGCTGTGAGGACTGTCTGCGCACGGGCGGCGTATGGCTGCACCTGCGGATCTGCCTGACCTGCGGCCACGCCGGCTGTTGTGATGACTCGCCCAACCGCCACGCCACTGCGCACCACGCCGCGAGTGCGCATCCGCTGATCCGCTCGCTGGAGCCGCGGGAGGACTGGTGCTGGTGCTATGAGGATCAGGTCGCGATGATCATCCCCGAGATCCACGGCCACACCCGCATCCCGCCCTCGCCGATGCTGACGGGCTGAGGGTCACCCGCGCCGCAGCCGGTCCCCCGGAATGGCCATCGAGGCTGCCTCGGCGAGCGCCTGGTCGAGGAGCCGCCGCGCCGCGGTGAGGGTGGCGGCCGAGCGGGCCAGGTCCTGCCAGGGATCGCCGTCTCGCTGGATCCGCTCGGGGACCGAGCGGAGCGTCCAGCGCCGCGGGTGTGTCTTGCGGTCCTCGAGCTCTTCCCAGTGAAGCGGCGTGGCCACGGGGCCGCCCGCCCGGGCACGGACGGCGTACGGCGCCACCGAGGTGTGGGCATACGCGTTCCGAAGCACGTCGATCAGGATTCGGCCCTCGCGCTTGGCCTTGCGCTGCTCGATGGTGAAGAGGCGAGGCTCACGCTGCTGGGCCAGCTGCGCCACGGCACGGGCGAACCCGCGCACAGACTCGAAGTCGGCGCGTCGCTTGAGCGCCACGACCACGTGGTAGCCGCGCGAGCCGCTGGTCATCACCCACGGCTGAAGCTCGAGCTCCCGGAGCAGCCCCCCGATGACGCGGGCGGCACGCCGGACCTCAGCCACGTCCTCGCGCGAGGGATCGAGGTCGATGACCAGCCGATCTGGGCGCGTCAGGCGGTCACTTCGGCTGAGCCACGGGTGAAGCGTGATCGCCGCCTGCCCGGCCAGGTAGACGAGCGTGGCCGCATCCCGCGCCTCCACGTGCTCGACCCCGCCCTTTCCCCCCGGGACCTCGACGCGGGCGATCCAGGCCGGGAAGTAGGCACCGGCGCGCTGCTGCATGATGCGTTCGCCATCGATGCCGTCGGGATAGCGCTCGAGGTTGAGCGGACGCCGCGCGATGTGGGCGAGCATCGGCTCGGCCACGCGCTCGTAGTAGTCGGCCAGCTCCCGCTTGGTGATGCCCGGGGGAATCAGCACCTTCTCCGGCCGGGTGATCCGAACCTCACCGGGCTTCATTGCGGGACCTCGCGCACGACCTCACGCGGACTCTTGTCGTCCCGCAGCCCTTGATAGCGAGGCTGGCGGAGCTTCCCATCACGCGTCCACTCGGCGAACCCGATCTCCGCCACGAGCGCCGGGTGCACCCAGTGGGCATCGCGAGGCGCGCCACCGCCGCCGAACGGCGAGTCGGCGCGCGCCAGCCCGACCAGCTTGCCGGCCAGAAGCTCGAGCGTCGGCTCGTCGAATCCCGTCCCCACCTTGCCGGCGTAGCGCAGGGTCTCGCCCTCGTAGTAGCCCACGAGCAGCGCGCCGAGGTGCCGGCGCGAGCCCCGGGGCTCGGTCCGGCCTCCGACCACGAGCTCCTGCCCATGGGCGCACTTGAGCTTCAGCCAATCGCGTGAGCGCGCGGCTGCGTAGGGGCTGTCGGCCCGCTTGGCGATGACACCCTCCCAGCCACGCTCGCAGGCGAGTGCAAACGCGGCCTCGCCATCGCGGCGGCGGTACGGCGTGTAGCGGAGGTGACCCCGGAACTTGACCGCGCGGCGAAGCAGCGCCTTGCGCTCCAGCAGGGGCGCGGGGCGCAGGTCACGACCGTCGAGCTCGAGGAGGTCGAACAGGTAGTAGTAGACCGCCACCGGCGAGCGCCGTGCGCGCTCGGCGTCGTGAATTCCGATCCGCTGCTGGAGCCGTGAGAAGCTCGTCCGGCCTCGCTCGAAGGCGACGATCTCGCCGTCGAGGAGGAGATCGGGACCGGTTAGGGAGAGGGCGTCGACGAGCTCGGGATAGGTCGCGTCGAGACGCTGTCCGCTGCGGGACAGGAGGTGGACGTGTCCGCCGCGCCGGACGGCTCCGCAGCGCTCTCCGTCCAGCTTGCGCTCGAACACCCAGCTCGGGTCGGTGAACGGCCGGTCGTGGAGCACCGCCTTCATGGGCGCGTACCCGGACATCGCCGCGCCATTATGGCGGCAGGCATAGGCTGCGCCGATGAGCGAGCGACCTCGCTTCAGGGACCGGCACGACGCCGGACGGCGGCTGTCACGGGAGCTTGAGCATTACCGCGGCAGAGGCGACGTCGTCGTTCTTGGCCTGCCGCGCGGGGGCGTGCCCGTGGCCTATGAGGTGGCGGGCGCGCTCGGCGTGCCGCTGGACGTATTCGTGGTTCGCAAGCTTGGCGTCCCTGGTCACGAGGAGTTGGCGATGGGGGCAATCGCCTCGGGGAACGTAAGGGTCCTGAACGAGGATGTGGTCGCGGCCACGGGCGTCGAGCCGCCCGACCTCGAGCGCGTCACGGCACGGGAGCTCAAGACGCTGATCGCCCACGAACGCGCGTTCAGGGGTGAGCGGCCGGCGATCGACGTCCGGGATCGAACCGCGATCGTCGTCGATGACGGACTGGCGACGGGGGCGACAATGCGAGCTGCGGTCACCGCCCTGCGCGAGCTCGATGCCGCCCGCATCGTCGTGGCCGTGCCCACCGCTCCCCGCGAGAGTTGCGAGAGCCTCCGACGGCTGGCCGACGAGGTGATATGCGCGACCACGCCAGATCCGTTCATGGCCGTCGGTCTCTGGTACGCGGACTTCGCCCCGGTGAGCGATGCCGAGGTCAGGGAGCTGCTCGCCGGCTAGGCCTATTCCTCGTCGGGCACGTTCTCACGCAGTTCGGCGAGCCAGGCCCCTGCCGTGCTGTCGCTGGGCGCGCGCCAGTCCCCGCGGGGCGACAGCGCACCGCCCGAGCCGACCTTGGGCGAGTTTGGCACCGCGGAGCGCTTGAACTGGCTGGTGTGGAAGAAGCGCTCGAGGAAAACCTCGAGCCAACGCTTGATCTCCGGCAGCGCGTACTGGTTGCGCCGCGGCTCGGGGATCAGGTCAGGCCAGCGTCCGGTGCTGCGGTCGCTCCAAGCGTGGTGAGCCAGGAAGGCCACCTTGCTCGGTCGATAGCCAAAGCGCAGGATGTAGTACAGGAAGAAATCCTGGAGCTCAAATGGGCCGACGATGCTCTCGCTGTCGGCGCCCGGCCGGTCGGAGTCGGGGTCCTGGCTGGGGATCAGCTCGGGGGAGATGGCGGTGTCGAGAATCGACTGCAGAGTGGCCGAGGCCGACCCCCCGTATTGATCGGTGTCGATGGCCCAGCGGAGCAGGAACTGGATCAGCGTCTTGGGTACCGAGGCGTTGACGTTGTAGTGCGACATCTGATCGCCAACGCCGTAGGTGCTCCACCCAAGGGCGAGCTCGGACAGGTCCCCGGTGCCCACGACGAGCGCGCGGTGAAAGTTGGCCAGGCGAAACAGGTGCGAGGTCCGCTCGCCGGCCTGAACGTTCTCGTACGTCACGTCATAGGCGGCCTCACCCTCCGCCGCCGGATGCCCCAGGTCGCGGAGCATCTGGGTGGCCGAGGGGCGGATGTCGAGCTCGTGGGCGCTGACGCCAAGCGCCTGCATCAGGTCTCGGGCGTTGGCCAGCGTGTGGCCACTGGTGGCGAAGCCGGGCATCGTGTAGGCGAGCACGTTCGCGCGCGGAAGCTCCAGGCGGTCCATGGCCCGCGCCGCCACGGTGAGGGCGTGGGTGGAGTCAAGCCCGCCGGAGACGCCGATGACCGCCCTGTCGATGCCGGTGGCGCGCAGGCGGGTCTCGAGCCCCTGGACCTGAATGCTGTAGACCTCTTCGCAGCGCTCGTTGCGGCGCAGCGGGTCGGCCGGAACGTACGGGAAACGCTCGATCTCCCGGCGCAATCTCGGAGCGAGGCCGCGGAGCCCGAACTCGAACTCGATCGTGCGCATCTGCGAGAGCACGTGCCGGTGGTCGTGCACCGAATCGGTGAAGCTGCTGGTCGTCGAGCGGTCCGCGGTGAGCCGGTCCAGGTTCACGTCGGCGAAGATCAGCTGCTCATGGGGCGAGAAGCGCTCCGATTCGGCCAGCTGGTCCCCGTTCTCGTAGATCAACGCCTGGCCGTCCCAAGCGAGGTCGGTGGTCGATTCGCCGGGGCCCGTCGAGGTGAATACGTATGCGGCGATGCAGCGCGCGGACTGCGACGCGCAGAGCAGGCGGCGGTAGTCGGCCTTGCCGATCGTGACGTTGCTGTCCGACAGGTTGGCGAGGACGGTCGCCCCGGCCAGCGCGCCGTAAGTGCTCGGGGCGATCGGCGCCCAGACGTCCTCGCAGACCTCGGCGTGGAGCGTGAAGCCCGGAAGGTCGCCCGCCGCGAAGAGCAGCCGCGATCCGAACGGGACGAGCTCGTCTCGCAGCCTCAGCTCGCCGGAGACGAGGTCGCGCGCGGCGCGGAAGTGGCGCTTTTCGTAGAACTCGTGATATTCGGGCAGATAGCTCTTGGGCACGACCCCGAGGACGCGGCCCCGGTGGATGAGGACCGCGGTGTTGAACAGGGCGTTCTCGGCCTGCAGGGGCGCCCCGACCACGAGCACGGGGAGCAGGTCCCGCGACGCGACGACGAGCCGGTCGATGGCCTCGACGACGGCTTCGAGCACCGCCTGCTGGTGAAACAGGTCCTCGATCGAGTAGCCCGACAGGCCGAGCTCCGGGAACACGACGAGCGCGGCGTGCTCGGCTGCGGCCTGCTCGGCCAGGCCGAGCGTTCGCTCGACATTGGCCCGCGGGTCGGCCAGCCTGACGTGGGGGATCGCGGAGGCAACGCGGACGAACCCCTGGCTGTAGAGCGACCGGAACGGCCGCCGGTTTACCGTCGCACCGGCCGTCATGGCGCAGTTAGGATCGCATCGTGCGCCGAGCGGGCTGCATGGCCGCTGTCATCTGCGTGCTGGCGGGGATCCCCTCGGCTGCCGCTGCCTCGTCAGCCGACCCCTACTGCACCGCCGCCTACGGGGGTGCCGCGACGCAGCCCGGACCGGGCCTGCGCTTTGGCGTCGATCCCGGGATCGCCGGCAGCGCGGGAGGCGTCCAGCTGCCGACGGTGCCCGATGACCCGGCCAAGGACCTGGCGGCGGTGCGGGCGCTCGATCCGCCGGGCCGAGCCCTCGTGGTGCGGCTCAACCGCCTCTTCTGGTCCGATGGGCAAGCCGGGATCGACGCCTTCCGCCAGCAGGTGGCGCTGTACACGGGGGCCGGGTTCGAGGTCGAGATCCAGGTCCGCTATCACCCGGCCCAGGGCGAGGCCGGGAACCTCCCGGCCTGGGTCGCCTACGTTCGCCACGTGGTCGACACGTTCGCCGCCAATCCTCTGGTGGTGGCGATGACCATCACCAACGAGGTCAATGTGACGTTCTCGCCCAACACATCCGATGGCGCCTACGCCGGAGCCGAGGACGCGCTGATCCAGGGCATAGTTGCCGCCCACGACGAGGCCGTGGCCAAGGGCGATCCTCAGCTGCGCGTCGGCTTCACCTACGCCTACCGGTTCTCGCCCCAGGGCGACGCGGCGTTCTTCTCCTACCTCGGCGCTCACGGGGGTCCGAGCTTCCAGCGCGCACTCGGCTTCGTCGGAGTCGACTTCTATCCCGGCACCATCTACCCGCCGGTCATGGCCGCGCGCGACACCTACCGAGCCGAGCTCGCCCAGGCGGCCGGAGTGGTGCGGGACTGTTATGCGCCAAAGGCCGGGATCGCGTCCTCGGTGCCGATCTGGTTCACCGAGAACGGTGTGCCCACCGGAGCGATGAGCGACTCCGATCAGGCGGCGGCACTGACTGAGCTCGCCACGGCGGCGTGTGACTACGCGGGCACGTTCAACATCACCGACTATCGCTGGTTCAACCTCCGCGACTCGAACTCGAACCCGCCGGCGTCGCTGGCCGGCCCCACGTTCTCGTCCTTCGGGCTGCTGCGAGACGACTACAGCCCCAAGCCCTCGTTCGCGGCGTACCAGACTGAGATCAGCGCCTGCGGATCGCGCGCGGCCTCGGTCCCGCGCCGCGGAAGCTCGCGTCCCGCGGGGCGACATCGACGCAGGCGCCACCACCGGGCGCACTCGCACCGCCACCGGCGCGTGAGCTTCACCGGCTGATCGCGCGTGCGGCTAGGGTGGCCCCGGGGCTAGGGTGGCCCCGGCGCCGCGGTTGATCCACGCGGGCGCAGGAGCGGCTCGATCATCAGCCGGCGGCGGACGGGCTCGCCGTCGATGGTGGCCAACACCATCCCCGTCGCCGCTTCGATCAGTTGCTCCAGGTCCCAGCTGAAGCTGGTCAGAGGAGGTGTCAGGAGCGCGGACATCGGGTGGTCGTCGTAGCCGATCAGCGAGAGTTGGTCGGGGATCGCGAGCTCAAGCTCTAACGCCGCGGCGTACATCCCGTAGGCGATCGAGTCCGAGAAGCAGAATGCGGCGGTGGGGCGCTCGGCTCTGCTTAGCACCTTCCGGGCCACCTCGGTTGATTCTTCGAGCTCGTACGGTGCCGTATGGACCGCAGCGTCCAGGCCGAGCCGCTGCGCTTCGGCGGCTACGAACACCTCCGCGGGACGCCCGCTCGTGGGCGATCCGGGCGGGCGGAGCACGGCGATCCTGCGGTGGCCGAGCCCACTGAGATGCTCAAGCGCGCGCCGGACTCCGGAGCGGTTATCGAACAGCACCTCGCCCGCGGTTTCGGCGCCAATCAGCTCATCGCCGATCGACACCAGCGCAAGTGACTCGGCAAGCTCGGCCCAGAACGGGTCCGTCGGATCCACCGGAGACAGAATCAACCCATCGACCTGCTGATCTCGGAGCTGGCCGGCAAGCTCGCGCTGGCGCACCGGGTCGCCGCCGGCGTCGAGGATCAACGCGTAGCGATCGTGCTCCAAGAGCGATCGCCCGGCGGCGGCGACCAGCCGCTGCTGCCAGAGATCCTCGAGTGAGGTGCCAAGGATCCCGATCATCCCGGTGCGGCCGCTGGCCAGCGCGCGGGCGATCGGGTTGGCCTCGTAGCCCATCTCAGCCGCCATCTGGCGGACCCGCTCCTGGGTCTCCTCGGAGACCTGGATGCCGCGCAGCGCGTAGGAAACCGCGGCCGGGGAGAGGCCCACAGCGTCGGCAACCTCCCGGATGGTCACGCGCTTGGCCGGGGCCACGGGTCACAGCCTACCGAGCGGCCGCTCGGGATCCTCGCGGTGCGGATCGCCGGTCGCCTTGACAGACAGGTCCTGAACCGGTTCACTGAAGCGGTTCATGAACCGGTTCAGAAACCACCGCACCCCGGGCGTGATCGACGTTCACCAGCACCTCTGGCCGCCGGGCCTGGTGGACGTCCTGCGGGCCCGGACGCGGCCCCCGTGCCTGCGCGGCTGGACGCTGGCGCTCGAGGACGAACCGGACCACGTCGTCGACCCACGAGACCACGACGCCGATGCGCGCGCCGCGCTGGCCCTCGAGGACGGGCTCGAGCTCGCGCTCGTGTCGCTGTCGAGCGCGCTCGGGATCGAGACCCTCCCCGCCGCCGAGGCCGCAGAGCTCCTCGAGGCCTACCACGAGGGCGCTCTGGCTCTTCCGAACCCCTTCGGGGCGTGGGCTGCCGCCTGGCTCGGGGCGCCTGATCCCGCCGACCTGCACCGCCGGTTCGACGAGGGCTTCGTCGGACTCCAGCTGCCCGCGACGGCGCTCCTCGACGGTGCCGGCTATGCGCATGCCGCGTCCCTGCTCGAGGTGCTCGAGGAGCGAGGGCGCCCACTGTTCATCCACCCGGGAGCGCCGGGCCCTCAGCCCGCTGCGATGCCGGCGTGGTGGCCCGCGCTCGTGCCCTATGTCCAGCAGATGCATGCCGCCTGGTTCGCCTTCCGGGTCCACGGACGCCCCGCCCATCCGGAGCTGCGGGTGTGCTTCGCGCTGCTCGCCGGCCTGGGGCCGCTGCACGGTGAGCGGCTGGCCGCCCGCGGCGGCGGGCGCAGCTCTGTCGACCCCCGGGTGTTCCTCGACGTTTCGTCCTACGGGACCAGGGCGATTGACGCCACCGTCCGCGTGCTGGGCGTCGACGCCCTCGTGAACGGCTCGGATCGGCCCTACGCGGCGCCGGTCGAAGTCGACCTGGGCGACGCCGTGCTCTCGGCGGTTGGCTGTTCCAATCCCCGCCGTCTACTCGACCCCGAGGAGGTGATCGATGTCGTGGATGTCGCTGCCCGCGCGTAATCTCGACCCCGCCGAACTGGAGGCGCTGGTCAACCGGCTCGCGGCCCTGCCCGACCTGTGGCGTGAGCACATCGGCTTCTCGGATGAGGAGCGGCACTTCGTCTCGCTCTATCGCGACGACTACGTGGATGTGTGGCTGCTGTGCTGGACGCTCGCCAACGACACCGGCTACCACGACCATGACATCTCCTCCGGCGCGGTCCGGGTGCTCACGGGCGCGCTGGGCGAAACGACGCCGCGAATCGGCGGCGACTCCGCGCTGCACGTGATCGAGGCGGGCGCATCGTTCGCGTTTGGCCCCGAGCACATCCACCGCCTCACCGGTCAACGTGCGCGCTCGATCTCGATCCACGCCTACTCGCCCGCCCTCTGGCGGCTCGGTCAGTACTCGATCGGTAGCGACGGGGTGATGCGCCGCCTGTCGGTGAGCTATGCCGACGAGCTGCGGCCCCTCGACGACTCGCTGGCCGCGTAGCCGTCCGGCGCGGAGGCCGTCAGCCGGGCCAGCACCTCGCCGAAGGCACCATCCGCGAGCTCGTCAAGGGCCGAGGCGCTCAGCAGCTGCACGGGATGGGCCACGTAGACCATCCGGTAATCCGGCATCCCCAGGACGCGCGCCTGTTCGAGCGCCTCGTCGGTGAACGGCGCCGTCGCCACGGCGGCCGTCGGAATGCCGAGCCGCTCGAGGCGGACCATGTCGTGCACACTGCACGACGTGCAGGAGCCTCAGTCGGCGAGGCCTTCGACGGCCAAATCGCCGCGGTTGGCAATCCGCCGGATGATCTCGGGGGCGGCGGGCTTGGAGAAGATCTCCTTGGCGATGCGGAAGGTGCGCGCGCCGCGGGCGTGGAGCAGCGCTTCGATCCGGTCCAGGAACTCATCGCTGCGACGCTTGGTGATGTCCAGCAGAGCCACCGTCGCGCCGTCGAGGCTCACAGGCCGGGGGGCCAGCGGGTCGATCGCCCGGTGGCGCTCGTCGAACGGGCTTACGAATTCCACGTGACCTCCTTGGAGATGATTTCGGCATTCATCCCGAGGCAGGGACCGAACACCGCGGAGTAGCGCCCCGCCTCGCCCCCGGCTACGACGATGACGATTTCCTCCGGGCGCTCCCATTTCCCTATCTGCTCAGCGTCGCCCGCGGTCTGGACCTGGGGTGTCGTCTCGCCCCAGCGCAACTCCGCGGCGGGGCGCCGGGATGCCGCGAACAGCTCCTCACGCAGGCGCTGCTTGCTCCAGCCCTCCGAGGAGAACAGACTCGCGTGCTCGGGGCAGATGACGAACAACGAAGGGCCGCCGAGGGGCCACCAGTTGGGACTCCAGGTCGCCGCTGCGGCGGCGGCCAGCACGTGGGCGAGCTCCCGAGCACTTGTGCTTCGGTGATCGGAGATCGAGAGCGGCGCGTCGGCGGCGACGAGGGTGAGCACCGAACGATCGGCCGGGAATCCCCGCTCCACGTGCAGCGGTTCCCACGGGCTCCTCTCCTCGTCCTCGGCGAAGCAGAGTCCGAGCTTCCCCGGCTGTCCCAGGGTCGCGCGGTCAAGGCGCCCCGGATAGCCGCCACCAGTCAGGCTGACCAGGAGCCGGACGGCGCGGCCGATCGACATGTTGGCCCGCCAACCCGGCCCGAGGGCGCCCATCCCGGCGTTCAGGGCGACGGCGTCACGAACCGGCCCATTGACGATCACGATCTGGCCCGCCGGCTGAGTGGTCACGGCCTGGCCCCCGATGTTGAAGGCCGGCTCGAGCAGCGCCCGAGCCGCCGCGATCACCAGCGGAAAGTAGTCCGGTCGGCAACCCGCGAGCACGGCGCATGAAGCCACGCGCTCGAGCGTCACCTCGGCCATCGCCGGCGGCAGCTCGCCGAGCACCAGGCCGCCCTCACGCCCACCGAGCATCGCCGCGACACGCTCGGGGGTCGGCGGTACCACCGGCAGCCCGTCGGTCCAGCCCCGCTCGAACATCCACTCGATCTCATCTCCGCTGCCCGGTGCCTCGAGCCGCGCCAGGGTGGCCTCGTCATAGGTGCTCTTGGCCGCGCAGCCCGGCTTGACCTGTGGGGGCTCGGCGGTGACGTGGAGCGCGCTCGCGCCGACCCGCGCGCACGCCTGGCCGATCAGCTCATCGAGGGCCTCGGCCTGCCAGCCGACGACGCGGCCCGCGACGTGGCCATCGGCGTCGACGAGCACGGTGGTGGGGACGCTCTGGAGCTCGTAGGCGCGCGAGATCTCATACGGCGCGGGCTCGGCCAGGACGCGCCCGGGGAACTCGGCCCGGCGCGCGGTCCGCGCCGCCACGTCGAGGGCGTCCTCGAAGATGGCCACGACGGCGACTCCGGCCCGGGCCAGAACGTCGACCAGCGGACCCAGGCGACGGAGCGTCATCAGCGAGGTCGGGCACTCCTCGGCGACGAACACGAGCAGCACCGGGCCGCGGCTCCGCAGCTCGGCAAGCCCGATGCGCGGGCCCGCGACCGACGGCAGCTCGAAGTCAGGGGCGGCGCTGATCGCGGTCAAGCCGCCATTGTCGCGCCGCCGGGCCGTCCGCCATCCTAAAGAAAGGCTTAACTTGACACGGCGGGGGGAATTTTGAGAGAACAGGCCCGTTCCATCGGCGAACCGTAGTTCTACCGGTGGCACATCGCGGCATGGTGGCGACTCTTGGCTCTCCTCTCACGCGCCGGCCCTCGGGCGGATCGGCCGGGATCAAGGCGGTTCTCGACGTCCTCGATGCGCTCGACCGCGGCGGCCCGGCGACGTTGTCAGAGCTCGCGCGGGAGACCGGCGTTGCCAAGAGCACGATACATCGGGTCTGCTCCACGATGGCGGAGCGCGGTTGGGTGGCTCGGGAGGGATCCGGCGGCCGGATCGCCCTCGGGCCGCGAATCGCCTGGCTGACCCGCTCGGCGCCCCACTCGGCCCTCGCCGCGGCGTTTCGGACCGTCGCGGCGCGCCTGGTGGCGCGGCACAACGAGACCACGTGCCTGACCGTGCTGGACGGCCGTGACAGCGTGTTCGTGGCCAAGGAGGAGACGACCCACCCGGTGCGTCTCGTGACCGCCGTGGGGAGCCGGCTGCCGGCGTTCGCGTCGGCCTCCGGCCGGGCGATGCTCGCCGACCTCCCCGATGCGGAGGTGGCGGCGTTGTACGCGGGATGTGAGCTGGTGACGCCGACCGGCCGCCGACTGGCCGGCGTCGAGGAGTTGCTGAAAATCCTGGGCGAGGCGCGACGCTGCGGCTACGCCGAGAACATCGATGACACCGCGCTGGGACTGCACTGCATCGCGGCGCCGCTCGGCCCTCCGGGGCGGGTGATGGCCGCGATCACCCTGTGCGTGCCGAGTGGCCGCATGACCCGGGCGCGCACGCACGCGATGGTCGCTGACCTGCTTTCGGCGGCCACGGACTTGAGCCGGGCGGGGAATTTACGAAACCACAGAAAGGTGAGCACATGACCCGGGGTAACGACGAGCTGGATCGCCTGCGCCAGGGGCGGACCGAACTCGAGAACCACTACATCGACGAGTTCGTCGCTGGCAACGTGAACCGGCGGGACTTCATCCGCCGCGGAAGCATGATCGGGATGTCGGCACCGCTGCTCGGCGCGATCCTCGCCGCGTGCGGTTCTTCCTCGCCGTCCTCGTCCTCTTCGAGCTCGACCTCCTCCTCGTCATCAGGCAAGAAGGGAGGCACGCTCCGCGTTGCCATCTCGGCCCCGGCGGCGGCGGTCAACCCGCTCACCGTGGCCGATGCCGGCGGGCTGTGCATGCTCAACCAGACCGGCGAGTTCCTGATCTTCGACTCCAACCTGAAGCTGGCGCTTCAGCCGATGCTCGCGCTGAGCTGGAAGCCGAACGCCGACGGCAGCGTGTGGACGTTCAAGCTGCGCACCGGGGTCAAGTTCCACAACGGATCGCCAATGACCGCCGACGACGTTCTCTACACCTTCCAGCAGCTCGCGGATCCGAAGATCGCGTCGAATGCGCTCTCCACCTTCCAGGGCGTGCTCACGCCGGCGGGCGTGAAGAAGGTGGACGCCTCGACGGTCGAGTTCCACCTCGAGGCGCCGAACGGGAACTTCCCCTACCTCGTGTCCTCGGACAACTACAACGCGATCATCGTTCCCAAGGGAACCGATTACGCGAGCTGGCAGAAGACGTTCATGGGCACCGGGGCGTTCAAGCTCGGGAGCTACACCCAGGGCGTCGGCGCGTCCTTCACCGCCAACCCCGACTACTGGGGAACCAAGGCGCTGCTCGACGGCACGAGCTTCAAGTTCTACACCAGCCAGCAGCCGCAGATCCTGGCCCTGGAGGGCAATGACGTAGACGTGATCGGTCAGTTCGTGCCGGCGGGCGCGAGCTCGCTTCTCAACAACTCGACCTACAAGATCATCAAGCTCAAGTCGGCCAACCACCGCGAGCTTTCGATGCGCAACGACCAGGCGCCGTTCACCGACCCGCGGGTCCGCCAGGCGGTGGCCTACACGGTCGACCGCCAGGGTGCGGTGGCCGCGCTCCTGAGCGGGGACGGGAGCGTCGCCAACGACTATCCGTTCGGCCCGCGGTTCCCCTCCACCGACACGAGCGTCGCGCAGCGCACCCAGGACATCGCCAAGGCCAAGCAGCTGCTCTCGGCCGCGGGTCACCCGAACGGCTTCTCGACGACGATGAAGACCGAGATCTACGAGGAGATCCCCCAGCTGGCCCAGGTGATCAAGGCGGGCGCGGCCAAGGCGGGGATCAACATCGGCCTGACCATCGAGCAGCAGAGCGCCTACTACGGCAAGGCCACGTTCGGCAACTCCGACTGGCTCGACGGGGCGATGAGCCTCGTCGACTACGGCGACCGTGGCGTCCCCAACGTCTACCTAGAGGCACCACTCACCTCGAGCGGACCGTGGAACGCCGCCCGCTTCAAGAACAAGACCTACGACAACCTGGTCAAACAGTATGTGGCCGCGCTCGACCTCTCGAGTCAGCGGGCGGTGGCGGGAAAGATCGAGAACCTGCTCCTGGCCGAGACGCCGATCGTGATCCCGTATTGGATCGACGGTCTGACCGCCTCGACGCAGAGCGTCAGCGGACTGAATCCAACCTCGATCGCTCAGCTCTACCTGAACACGGCCTCGATGGCGTAGGCGGAGGCGGGCGAGGCATGGTCAGGTTCATCCTCAAGCGTCTCGGCCTGGCGCTGATAACGCTGTGGATCCTGAGCGTGATCGTGTTCTTCGCCGGCCAGGTCCTGCCGGGGGATCCCGGACGATCGGTGCTCGGCCCGCTTGCGGCGCCGAGCGCCGTGAAGGCGCTCGATCACCAGCTCGGCGTGGACAAGCCGGTCACGACTCAGTACGTGCACTGGCTGACCCACTTCCCGGGAACCTCCCAGCAATTCCAGGCTCCGATTGGGCCGTTGCTCACGGCGGCCCTCGGGCGCTCGCTGAAGCTCGCCATCCTGGCGTTCATCATCGTGGTGCCTTTGGCCATCCTGGGCGGGGTGATCGCCGCGCTCAACGTCGGCAAGCCGATCGATCGCGTGATCAGCGTGCTTGGCCTCTCGGGCACGACCGTGCCTGAGTTCGTGTCCGGAATCATCCTCCTGATCGTGTTCGCGGTGAGCATCAAGGCACTGCCCATCACCGCCACCGCGCCGCCGGGAACCGGGTTCTTCGCCTCGCTGAAGTACCTGATCCTGCCCGCCATCCCGCTCGTGCTGATTCTGTTCGGCTACATCATGCGGATGGCCCGGGTGGGGACGATCGAGGCGCTCGATTCCGACTATGCGCGCACGGCGACGCTCAAGGGACTGCCGCGCGGGGTGATGATCCGCCGCCATGTCCTGCGCAACTCGCTGCTTCCCACGATCACGGTGGTGGCCACCCAGACCGGATATCTGATCGGGGGGCTGGTCGTGGTGGAAAGCCTGTTCCGCTACCAGGGCATCGGATCGCTGATCGTCACCGCGGCGACGAACAAGGACTTCCCGATGCTGGAGGCTGGGGTCCTGACGATCGGAGCCGTCTACATGCTGGTGACGCTGGCCGCCGATGTCGTGTTCTCGGTGCTGAACCCGCGCATTCGCCTGGCGGCCGCCGAATGAGCGTCACCGCGGTCCCGGTCGAATCGGCCGGCGCGCTGTCCGCCGGTAAGACGGAGGTCCGCCGGGAGCTTCTCCGTGAGCTCGCGCGCTCGCCGCTCTTCTGGGTTGGCTGCTTCATCCTGCTCGTGTGGATCGTGTGCGCGATCTTCGGTTCGACGATCGCCCCCGACAGCCCATTCGGCCAGAACCTGGAGTCGATCAACAAGGCTCCGTCAGGCGCGCATCTCTTCGGGACCGACGCGTTGGGGCGCGACATGCTCTCCCGGGTCATTGTCGGCTCGCGCGACATCATGATCATCGCCCCCCTGGCCACCCTCCTGGGCACGGTCGCCGGGACCGTGCTCGGCCTGATCATGGGCTACTTCCGAGGCGCCGTCGACGACGTCATCGGTCGCTTTGTCGAGGCCTTCTTGGCGCTCCCACTCGTCGTCACAGCCCTGCTCGTGACCAACGCGCTCGGTCGTTCAAACGCGATCATCATCGTCGCCATCGGGATCGTATTCACGCCGCTGATCGCCCGCACGGTCCGCGCGGCGGTGATCCAGGAGCGCGAGCTCGACTACGTCGCCGCGGCCAAGCTGCGTGACGAGAACGCCTTCTACATCATGTTCGTGGAGATCCTGCCCAACGTGCTCGCGCCGGTCCTTGTGGAATTCACCGTGCGCCTCGGCTACGCGATCTTCACCGTTGCCACCCTCTCCTTTCTCGGGCTCGGACTCCAGCCCCCGAACCCCGATTGGGGGCTCGAGATCCAGCAGAACTACGGCCAGGTGGTGGCGGGCTTCTGGTGGGAGGTGCTGTTCGACGCGCTGGCCATCGCCTCCCTGGTCATCGCCGTCAACCTGATCTCGGACTCGATCGAACGGGTGCTGGAGCGATGAGCACCCAGACCGATCCGATCGCTCCGGACCAGAGCTCTGCCCAGGTCGACGCGCTGACGGTCGAGAACCTCGAGATCTCCTACCGCGTCCGGGGCCGGCAGATTCGGGTTGTGCGCGACGTCTCGTTCCGGGTCGGACGGGGCGAGTCCTACGGGCTGGTCGGCGAGTCGGGAAATGGCAAGTCGACGATTGCCCTGGCCGTCGTCCGTTATCTGGCTCGCAACGGCCGCGTGAGCGGCGGCAGCATTGCCATCGATGGCCGGGATGTGCTGGGCATGAACGCCCAGCAGCTCCGAGACCTCCGCGCCCACACCGTCTCGATGGTCTACCAGGAGCCGGGTCGCGCGCTGAACCCCACGATCCGCGTCGGGCGCCAGGTCGCCGAGGTGTTCGAGATCGCGGGCGTGGAGAAGGACAAGGCGCTGGAGCAGGCGCGGGGAATGCTCGCGAAGGTCCAGATCTCAGATCCCGATGGCGTGATGCGACGCTATCCACATCAGCTCTCCGGGGGGATGCTCCAGCGCGTGGTGATCGCCATGGCGCTCGCCGCCGAGCCCTCGCTTCTGATCCTCGACGAGCCGACGACCGCGCTCGATGCGACGGTCGAGGCCGAGGTGCTCGATCTGATCCTCGATCTGCGCAAGGAATTCGGCACCTCGCTCTTGTTCATCAGCCACAACCTGGGTGTGATCGCCAAGATGTGCGACCGAGTCGGCGTGCTCTACGCGGGTGAGATGTTCGAGCAGGGGCCGGCCCGAGAGATCTTCGAGAGCCCTCGCCACCCGTACACGGTGGGTTTGCTGCGCTGCATCCCCCGCCGGGACGTGCTGAAGGCCCACCGCGCGCTGGACACGATCCCGGGGTCGCTGCCGGCCCCGGGGGAGCTACCTCAGGGCTGCATCTTCGCCGACCGCTGCGGACTCGTGCAGGATCGCTGCCGGGCCGAGAAGCCGCCGCTCTACGACATCGGTCGCGAGCGGCTCTCGCGCTGCCACTACCACGAGGTCGCGCAGACCCTGCCTCGGGTCGTCGCGCCGGAGCTCGCACCTACGGAGCGGGCGGCCGAGAACGGCGCGCTGATCCAGATCGCCGGCGTATCGAAGACCTTTCACATGGCGGGGGAGAGCATCTACGGCCTCGTGGGCGTCGATCTCGAGCTGCGGGCGGGAGAGACGCTCGGGCTGGTCGGCGAATCCGGCAGCGGCAAGACCACGCTGGCCCGCGTTCTGCTCGGGCTCACCGCCCCCGACAAGGGTTCGGAGATCAAGCTCGACGGCCAGCCGCTGCCTGAGACGGCGGACCGACGGACGCACGAGCAGGAGAAGGCGCTCCAGATCGTCTTCCAGAACCCCGACTCCGCGCTCAATCGCCGCCACTCGGTGCGCCGGCTGATCTCACGCGCGCTCTCGAAGCTCGGCGGGTATCGCGGCCAGGCGCTGACGGAGCGGCTGATGAAGCTGATCTCGGAGGTTCGCCTGTCCGAGCGCCACCTCGGGCTGCGCCCGGCGCAGCTCTCCGGTGGCCTCAAACAGCGCGTGGCCATCGCCCGCGCGTTCGCGGGCGATCCGCGGATCGTGGTCTGCGACGAGCCGACCTCGGCCCTCGATGTCTCGGTTCAAGCCGCCATTCTCAACCTGCTGAACGATCTCCAGCGCCGTGAGGACGTCGCCTACCTGTTCATCAGCCACGACCTGGGTGTCGTCCGTTATCTGTCGGACAGGATCGTCGTCCTCTACCTGGGCCGGGTGATGGAGGTCGGCCCCGCCGAGTCGGTGTTCAGCGGACCTCAGCACCCCTACACCGAGGCGCTGCTGTCCGCCGTGCCGACGCTCGAGGATGCCGCCAAGGAGCGGATCCGACTGCAGGGTGAGATTCCCAGCGCCGCCAACCCGCCCAGCGGCTGTGTCTTTCACACACGCTGCCCGCGCTTCTTGGGCGAGATCTGCAAGACCACCGAACCGCCGCTCAACCAGGCTGATCCGGGACATGCCATCAAGTGCCACATCCCGGTCGATGAGCTCAGGCGTCTTCAGGGGACTGACGGCTCCCTTGCGCGCGCTTCCGACTGAAGCCGAGCTCGCCTCCGCGGAGAGCCCGATCGCGATGCGGGCTGTCGTCCTGCGCCAGCCCGGGCGCCCGGTGGCCGTCGAGACGGTGCTGCTCGAGCCCCCGCGGCGCGGGGAGGTGCTGGTCCGCGTGGCCGCGGCGGGAGTCTGCCATTCCGACCTTCACCTGGCCGACGGCGCGCTCGGGGCAGGTCGCTGGCCGATGGTGCTCGGCCATGAGGGCGCGGGCGTCGTCGAGTCGGTCGGCGAGGACGTCGTCGGGATCGCGCCGGGCGATCACGTCGCGTTCTGCTTCGTCCCCTCCTGCGGCGCGTGCGCGCCCTGCCGGGCAGGGCGCCCCACGCTCTGCGAACCCGCCGGGCGAAACGGGGTGGCGGGGACGCTGATGGACGGCACCTCGCGCCTGAGCGGGCTCGACGGTGCCGCGCTGCAGCACGGACTGATGGTCGCCTGCTTTGCCCAGTACGCGGTGGTCCCCGCGGCGGGTGCGGTCGTGCTCCCGGCCGCCGTCCCGCTCTGGCAGGCCGCGCTCCTCGGCTGCGGCGTGGTGACGGGAATCGGGGCGGTGAGGAGCGCGGGCGTGGCGATCGGCGACAGCGTGTGCGTGATCGGTTGCGGCGGCGTCGGCCTTCAAGTCATCGCCGCCGCGCGGCTGGCCGGAGCCGCGATGGTCGTGGCCGTGGATCGCGACCAGGCGAAGCTCGAACGAGCGCGGCGACGTGGGGCGACGCATGTCATCGACGCCCGGGCTGGAGACGTGATGGCGCAGGTGCTCTCGCTGACCCCCGGGGGCGTTCACTACGCCTTCGAGGTCGTCGGGGCCGCGGCGACGATCCGGACGGCGTGGGATGTGCTCGGCCCCGGCGGCACTGCCATGGTGGTCGGAGTGGCGCCGCAGGGGATCGAGGTCTCGATCCCGGCCATCGAGCTGCTCAGCGAGAAGACGTTGACCGGAACCTACTACGGCTCCTCCGACGTATCGAAGGCGATCGTCGGCGCCGCCCAGCTGCTCCTCGACGGGCGCCTCGGGCTCGACGACGTGATCTCGCACGTCATCTCGCTCGAGGAGGTGGAGGCGGCGCTTGAGCGCCTGCGCGAGGGCGAGGGCGCGAGGTCGCTGGTCGTCATCGATGAACAGCTGGCGGGACGGAGCGCGTGAACTCGCGGCCGCCTTGGCGATGAGCGACGATCTCGACGGGAGGGTCGGCGAGGGCTGGGGTGGGCCAGCCGGCGCCAACGGCTGTCACGTCAACCTCGTCCTGGCGCGGCGCGGCAGCCCCACCGCGGCAACGCTGCTGGGCACGCTCACCAGCCCAGCGCCCGGACACACGCCGATTCTCGTCGTGGTCGGCGAGGACCAGCCAGGCTATGAGCCGGTGTGGCCGCCGACGATCATGATCAACAAGGCCACCGCGGTGGCCGAACGCCATCAGACGATCACCTGGGGCGCCGCCCAGCTGGGAATCGCCCGCGGTGTCCTCGACGCGGTCGCGGATCGTCTGATCGAAGCGACCGGCGAGCTGCTCGTGTTTGTCTCGGTCTGGGTGGACCCGCAGGCGGACGACGAGACGGTTGTGCGCGACGGCGCCCGCCAGGCCACGCGCAAGGCAGTAGGGGTGGCGGTCGAGGGCCGGGACCCGGAGGCGGCGCAGGCCCTGGTTGAGCGGCGGGATTCGGTGACGAGCCCGTTCTACGGCGGGGACCCTTGAGGATCACCGCCGTAAAGCTCCAGCGGCTGCGGATCGAGCTGGAGCCACCATTCGAGGCCGCCTGGGACCCGACGCCGCGGCACCGCTTCGACGCGACGATCGTGCGCGTCGAAACCGACGCGGGGCTCGTCGGCATCGGCAGCGGCGACACGATGGGCGGGTTCGAGGCCTTCGAGCATCTGTTCACCGGCGCCGAGGCGCTGGCCATCGCGCGTCACGCCCGGGCGCTCGAGACCATCTCGTTTCACGCCGGCCGCTACTGGCCGCTCGAGGCGGCGCTGTGGGACCTCCTTGGACAGGCGTCGGGACAGTCGGTGGCGACCCTGCTGGGCGGCGCGCTGTCGCGGATCCCGGCCTACGCATCCTGGGGCGAGCTGCGGCCCCCGAAACAGCGCGTCGAGGATGCGCACGCCCTCTTCGAACAGGGGTTCCGCGCCGTGAAGATCAGAATCGCCCGTGACCGGATCGACGAGGGGATGGCGGTGGTTGGCGCCGTCCGGGCCGAGCTCGGCGAGCGGCTTCAGATCATCGTCGACCTGAATCAGTGGTGGCGGATGCCCGGGGATATCCAGGCCGGTCTCGGCCCTGCGGAGGCGCGGCGGGTGATCGATCGGCTCGCCGAGTACGACCCGCTGTGGGTCGAGGAGCCGCTGGCGGGCGAGGATCGGACCGGGATGCGGGACCTGCGCCGCGCGACCGGTGTGAGGATCGCCGGCGGCGAGATGGCACCGACCTTCGAGGATCTGCGGCTCGCGCTCGAGGCCGACGCGCTCGACGTCTACCAGCCCGACGTGGTGCTCGCGCTCGGCATCCGTGGCGCCCGGACGCTGGCGGAGCTCGTGCTTCGGCGCAACCGCTGGTTCACCCCCCACACCTGGACCAACGGGATCGGCCTGCTGGCCAACCTTCACGTGTGCGCCGGCGTGGGGGGCGGACCGTTCATCGAGTTCCCCTTCGACCCCCCCGCCTGGACTCCGCAGCGGCGTGACTTCATGCTCGCGCAGCCAGTGATGATCGACGCCGAGGGGATGCTTCCGGTCCCGACCTCGTCCGGGCTCGGGATCTCGCTCGACGAGGATGCGGTGGCCTTCTACGCGGTGGACGAGGCGACGCTCAGCGCATGAGTCTCGGTGCGGAGGCGATTCGGCGCGTCGGTTTCATCGGCCTCGGCCACATGGGCGCCGGGATGTGCGGAAACCTCGTGCGCACCGGCCTCGACGTGACGGCGTATGACATCGACGCGGCGGCGCTGGCTGGCGTCGTCCAGCAGGGCGCTCGCCCCGCCGCCTCGGCGCGGGAAAGTGCCCGCGGGGCCGAGGCCGTGATCACGATGCTGCCGGCGCCTCCGCACGTCGAGCGGGCGTGGCTCGGTGTCGACGGGGCCCTCGCCGGCCTCGAGCCCGGCGCCGTGGCCATCGACATGAGCACGAGCTCGCTCGCCCTCGGCAAGCGGCTGGCCGAGGCCGCGGCGGAACGCGGAGTGGACGTCCTGGATGCTCCCGTCGCCGGCTCTCCGACCCGCGCCGCCGCCGGGAAGCTCGGGATCTACGTCGGCGGCCCCGAGGCGGCGTACACACGCGCGAGGCCACTGTTCGCCGCGATGGGCGAGGAGGGCAGGATCTTCTATCTCGGCCCGGCGGGAGCGGGCTACGCGGTCAAGCTCCTGCTCAACCTGATGTGGTTCATCGAATCCGTCGCGACCGGTGAGGTGCTGAGCCTGGGCGTGCTCGCCGGAGTGCCGCTCGACCGCCTCTACGCCGCGCTCGTCGACTCGCCGGCGAATTCGACCTTCCTCGAGGAGGACGTCCGTTCGGTGCTGGACGCCGGCGATTACAGCGATGTCTTTCCGCTGCGCCTGGTCACCAAGGACCTGGGCCTCGCGGTCGACCTCGCGCGCGAGGTCGGGCTGGCCACCGAGCTCACGGCGCTGGTCGAGCAGATCCACCGCCGGGCGCGCCGCGCCTATGGCGACGATGCGGGCCAGATCAGCGCGATCCGTCTCTACGAGGATCTCGCCGGAATCAGGCTGCGGCTGGAACCCGGGACCTGACGCGGGTCGCGAACAGAGCCGCCGTGCCGGTGGCCAGGCAGGCGAGCGCGAAGGGCGCCGCGACGCCACCGGCGCCGATCACCGCCCCGCCGGCGGCCGACCCGGCCCCGAGCCCGCCCACGAGCGCGGCGGCCACCCAGGTGAACGCCTCGGTCTCGCTGCCCGGGGTGACGGTGCGGCTGACCAGCAGGTATTGGCAGGAGAACATCGGCGCGATCGTCAGACCGGAGAGCAGGCCACAGGCCAATCCCGCGGCCACCGAGCGGGCGGCGATCAGGGGCGCCGTGAAGGCGACCGCGATGAGCAGCAGATTGCGATAGCGAGCGGCCAAGTGCGAGCGCCACGACCGGGCCGAGTACCACAGCCCGCCGGCCAGACTGCCCGTGCTCCAGACCGCCAGCAGCAGGCCGGAGGCCGACCTCGACCCTGCGTGGACCGCGAGCGACGGGAGCCCGACCTCGACCGCGCCGAGACCCATTCCCGTCAGCGCCACCGGCATGAGCATCGCTCGCAGCCCGGGGCTGGCGAGCGCGGCTCGGCGTCGCCTGGCGCCCGGATCGCGGGCACGGTCGCGCGCCAGCGGGGAGCGGACGAACACGAGCGTGCCGAGGATGCAGAGGCCCGCGACCATCAGGGTCGCGCCGGCGGGCGAGGTGGCGCCGATCATGAGCGCGACCAACAGCGGCCCGGTGACCCAGACCAGCTCCTGGGCCACTGACTCGAGCGCGTACGCGCGCTCGCGGACGAGCGGATCGTCGAACACATCCCTGAGCAGCGCTCGCACCGAGGCGGCGATCGGCGGAAGGAGCGCGCCTGCGGCGCCGGCGGTGATGACAAGCAGCGCCGCGGCGGCGTGGCCGCGCGCCAGCGCCACGAGCCCGATCAGAGCCAAAGCCTGCCCGACCCCGCTTGGCAAGAGCACCCGGCGCCGCCCGAAGCGGTCGACCAGGCGACCCTGGAGCGGAGCCATCAGCGCCGTGGCCAGCGTGAAGGCCCCGACCGCGATCCCCGCGGCCGCGTAGGAGCGAGTGGACCCGCGCACAAGGAGGAGGATGGAAAGCGGAGCCGTGCCCTGCGGAAGGCGGCCGACCAGCGCGCTGGCGAAGAGCCGCGGCGAGCCCGGAAGAGCGAGCACGGAGCGCAACGAAACACCGCCGCGCGCAGCCTCGATGCGGGTTTCGGTACTCACTCGCGCGATCGTAGACTGCGCGGCCCGTGTCTCCCCGTGACGGATGATCGCTCTCGACGGCACCAGCCTGACGCCGGCTGACGTGGCGGCCGTGGCTCGCGGGCGTGAGCAGGTCGAGCTCACGCCCGGGGCGCGCGCGCGCAACGCCGCCACGCGCGAGGCCATCGCCGCCCACCTCGCGCGTGGCGGTGCGCTGTACGGGGCGAGCACCGGCGTCGGCGCCCTGCGTGACCGGCCGATCGAGGACGCCGAACGCGGGCGGTTCAACTGGAATCTCCTGCGCAGTCATGCTGTCGGTGCGGGCCCGCGGGTCGCCCCGGAGGTCGTCCGAGCTGGGATGGTGGTGCGCGCGAATCAGCTCGGGGCGGGCGGGGCGGGCGTTGTGGCGGAGCTGCTCGACGCGCTTGTCCAAGCCATCAACGACGGGATCGCCCCCGTCACCCACGAGCTCGGATCGCTCGGGACCGGCGACCTGCCCGCGCTGGCGGACATAGCCCTGGCGCTGATGGGGGAGGGGGAGGTATGGCGCGGCGAGCGGGTCGAGCCGGCCGCGTTGCCGGTGCCGAGGATCGATCTCGGGCTCCGCGACGCGCTTGGCTTTATGAGCTCGAACGCCCTCACCCTGGGCCAGGCTGCCCTGATCAAGGTGGACGCCGACGCGCTGCTCTCGGCATGGCTCGCGGTGGCGGCGCTGTCCTTCGAAGCGTTGCAGGCCGATCCCGTCGTCCTCGACCCGCGCGTCCACGCCGCACGCGGCGCCCCGGGGCAGGCGGCGGTGGCGCGGCGCGTCCGCGAGCTGCTGGCCGGCTCGGGGCTCGAAGCGCATCGGCCCCAGCGCCTCGTCCAGGACCCCTACCCCTTCCGCGTCCTTCCCCAGGTCGATGGTGCCACCTTCGAGGCGCTCGAGGGCCTCGACGCCGTTCTCGTCCGTGAGCTGAATGCTCGTTCCGAGAACGCCCTGATCGAGGACGGCCAAGCGCTGCCCAACGGAAACTTCCACGCGGCCGAGCTCGCCGCTGCGCTCGATGCGGCGCGCGCGGCCCTGGCGCAGTCCGCCTCGCTCATCGCGGCTCGCGTGAGCGCCCTGCTCGACCCTCGGATGACCGGCTTGACCCCGTTTCTGGCCGGCGATCCGGGCCTCGACTCCGGGCTCATGATGCTCGAGTACACCGCCCACGCCGCCGCCGCCGAGGCCAGATCGCTGGCTGTGTCGATGGCCGCCCAGACCGTCTCCGTATCGCTGGGGGTCGAGTCCCACGGAAGCCTCGCCGCGACCGCCGCCCGGCACGCCGGGCGCGTGGTCGAGATGCTCCGGGTGCTGACGGCGACCGAGCTGGTGATCACCATGCGTGCGCTGACGCTGGCCGGCCTCGAGCCGCGCGGGGCGGGAGCGCGAGCGCTGTTCGAGTCTGCGCGCCGGGCGCTCCCGCTCGAGCTCGACGATCGCCGCTTCGGCCGGGAGGTCGAGCTCGCCGCCGCTGTGCTCGCGGACTGGACCTGGCCCGGGTAGCCAGGCCTCGCCGCCGTGACGCGGGGGAGAATGGTCAGCCCGTGACCGCCGCCCGCTCACTCGCTCGCGAACCGGACGCGCAACGGCCGCGGCGCTCCGCTCGGGGCAAGCATGCCGAGGAGGGCCACGAGCTCGGGGTGCTCGGCGGCCTAGCCGCGCTGAGCCTCGACGCGCTCTCGAGCGTGGCCTACGGGCCGCAGGCGATGATGTCCGTCCTCGTCCTGGCCGGCGTGGGCGCGCTCACCGATGTGGTGCCGCTGACCGTCGTGATCACCGCGATGCTGGCGCTGCTCGTCGTCTCCTACACGCAGGTGATCGCGGCGCACCCCGAAGGTGGAGGCGCCTACTCGGTGGCCAAGGCAAGCCTCGGCCGCTGGCCGAGCCTGCTGGCCGCGGCCGCGGTGGTGGTCGACTACGTGCTCACGGTGGCGGTCAGCCTGGCCGCCGGCGCGGCCAGCCTGGGCAGCGCGTTCCCGTCGCTGGCCCACCATCTGCTGCTCGTATCCCTGGCCGGGCTGGCGCTGCTGACGGTGGTGAATATGTTCGGAATCGCCGAGTCGGCGCGGCTGCTGATGGTCCCGACGGTCATCTTCGTGCTCAGCACGGTGGCGGTGATCATCGTCGGCGCCTTCCATTCCCACCCGGTGGCCGTGATTGGCGGCGCCCAACGCTTCCCGGTCCGCGAGGCGCTCGGCATCCTTCTGCTGCTCAAGGCGTTCGCCTCGGGCTGCTCGGCGGTCACCGGGGTCGAGGCGATCTCCAACGGGGTGCCGGCGTTTCGCGAGCCCCGGATCCGCACCGCGCAGCGCACGGAGATCTCACTCGGGGTGCTGCTCGGCGTGATGCTCGTCGGCCTCGCGGTCGAGATCAACGCCCACCACGTGGTGCCCCGTAGCAATGTCACGGTCCTGGCCGAGATGGCGGCCGGGGCGTTCGGCAAGAACTGGGCCTTCTACGTCTCGAACCTGTCGGTGGCGGCGGTCCTCGGCCTCGCCGCCAACACGAGCTTCGGTGGCCTGCCGGTGCTGATGAGCCTGCTGGCGCGTGACCATCGCCTGCCCCATGTGTTCTATCTGCGCGCCGAGCGACCCGTGTACCGCTACGGGATCGTCGTTCTGGCGGTGCTCGCGGCGGCGCTCCTCGTCGCGGTGGGGGCCGAGACGAACTCGCTCATCCCGATGTTCACGATCGGCGTGTTCGTCGGCTTCACGATCAGTCAGGTCGGCCTCGTCGTCCACTGGCGTCACGAGCATCCGCCCCGATGGCAGCTGCGAGCCGCGCTCAACGGGACGGGCGCGGTCATGACGGCGACGGCGGTCCTGATCTTCGTGTGGAGCAAGTTCCTGGGCGGAGCCTGGGTGGTGATCGTGGCCATCCCGCTCCTGATGCTGCTCTTCTCCAAAACCGAGGCCTACTACGCCGAGGTGGCGCACGAGCTCAAGCTGGGCCTGACCCCACCGCCTCCGCGCCAGCGGGAGAGCGTCGTCGTGGTTCCGACGACCACGGTGAGCCTGCTGACCGAGCACGGGTTGAGCGCTGCCCTGTCGATCGGCGACACGGTGGTGGCGGTGGCCGTCGCGGGCGATGAGGAGGAGTGCGAACGGATCAGGCGCGCGTGGGACGATTGGAACACCAGCGTTCCCATCGAGGTCCTTCTCGACCCGCAGCGCTCGCTCATCCGCAGCGTCGTCCGCTACATCAAGTCGGTGGAGAACGAGGACGTCAACATCACCGTCCTGATCCCCGAGTTGCTGCCCCGCAAGCGGCGCCACGAGATCCTCCACAACCAGCGCGGACGACTGCTCGCCGCCGTGCTGCGCGCGCAATGCAACGTGGTCGTCGCGACGTTGCCGTTCCACCTCCATGAGTGAGCTCGGGCGGCTGGCTGCGTCCCTTGTTGGGGGACGTATCGGTCGGCTAGCCTGAACGGAAATGGCCGGTGGCTCTCCTCCGCGGCGCACGCTGCACGAAGCGGCGCACAAGGCCGACCACGAGATCGACAGCGACGACGCACACCGCTCGAGCGCGCGCCCGCGGCAGAAGCGGATCTACCACGAATCGGCGCACAAGCTCGGCTACTGGGCCCCGTCCGAGAGCGAGGGCCGCGACGACGGGTCTGAGGAGGCGCGGCGGCGCTTCGAGGAGCTCGCCGACTACCACCGAGATGTGATCGCGACCGCCGGAAAGGCGGTTCTGGCCCTGGGCGCCCTGGGCGTCGTGTACGGCGATATCGGGACCAGTCCGCTCTACACCGAGCAGGCGATCTTCCTCAATTACCGAGCCACCACGCATGTCACGCCACTGGCGGTGCTGGGCGCGGCGTCACTGATCTTCTGGGCGCTCACGGTCGTGGTGTCGATCAAGTACGCCGGCTTCATCATGCGGGCCCACAACCGCGGCGATGGGGGGATCATGGCCCTCACCGCACTGCTCTCGCGGAGCCGAGCCGCCCGCGCCGGCGTGCTCGTCACGCTGGGGATCTTCGGCGCGGCCCTGTTCTTCGGCGACGGCATCATCACCCCGGCGATCTCGGTCCTCGGCTCGGTCGCGGGGGTCTCGGTAGCTTCGAGTGCGCTCACCCACCTCGTGGTGCCGCTTTCGCTGGGCATCCTCGTCGCGCTGTTCGTGCTCCAGCGATTCGGCTCCGGGACGATCGGGTGGTTGTTCGGGCCGGTCATGCTGGTCTGGTTCACGGTGATCGCAATCTTCGGCGTCGAGCAGGTGGTCAAGGACCCCTCCGTGTTCCAGGCTCTCTCACCCACATGGGCGGTGAGGTTCATGACCCACTACGGCGGTGCCGGGTACCTGGTCCTGGGCGGGGTCGTTCTGGCTGTGACGGGCGCCGAGGCCCTCTACGCCGACCGGGGCCACTTCGGTGCCGGCGCGATCCGCCTGGGCTGGTTTGCCGTGGCCCTGCCGGCCCTGCTTCTCAACTACCTCGGCCAGGGGGTGTGGATCCTCCACCACCCGGCAGCCCGCAACGCCACGAGCAGCTTCAACCCCTTCTTTCAGATGATTCCGCACTGGACGCTGTGGCCGGTCGTCGTGCTGGCGACGGTGGCCACCGTGATCGCCTCGCAGGCCGCCATCTCAGGCTCGTTCTCGGTGGCCCGCCAGGCGGTGCAGCTCGGGTTCCTGCCCCGGCTGAAGATCCTCCATCCCTCGGAGGTCGAGGGACAGATCTACGTGCCGATCGTCAACTGGGCGCTGTGCCTCGGCGTCGTCGTGCTGACGCTGATCTTCCGCAACGCCAACCGCCTCACCGACATCTACGGCGTGGCCGTCACCGGGACGTTCATCCTCAACACGGTTCTCTTCATGGCTGTGGCGCGGCTGCTGTGGCGGACCCCGCGACGCAGGTTGGCGCCGATCGCGCTGCTCTTCCTGACCGTCGAGGTGGCCTTCTTCAGCGCCAACATCGCCAAGGTCGAGCACGGGGCGTGGCTCTCGCTGGCCATCGGCCTCGTGCTCTCGCTGATCATGATCAACTGGCGCCGCTGGCAGGTCGTCGTCACCCGGAACCGGATCGCCCAGGAGGGACCCCTGGAGGAGTTCCTCGACGGCCTTCCCGAGCAGGACCCCCGTCTGGTTCGTGTGCCCGGGGTGGCCGTCTTCCTCAACCCGAGCAAGGCAACGACCCCGCTGGCCCTCCGCGCCGAGGTCGAGCACGCCCATGTCCTGCACGAGAAGGTGGTGATCGTCTCCGTGGACACGGTCAGCATCCCGCACGTCGACACGTTCGACCAGTTCGCTGTCGAGCAGCTGGGCCGAGGCCTGTTCAAGGTCTTCCACGTCACGATCCGGGTCGGCTACCACGACCGGCTGAGGATCCCCGAGTTGCTCAGGCTGGCCCGCATGCGCGGGCTGCTCGAGCGCAACCTCGACCTCGAGCACGCCTCGTACTTCGTCTCCCGGATCACGATCACGCCGGGCCGGGCGCGCCCGATCACCACCTGGGCCAAGAAGCTCTTCATCACCATGGCCCGGAACGCCGCCAGCCCGATCGAGGCCTTCGGCTTGCCGGGTGACCGCACGGTGATCATGGGCGGCCAGGTCCCGGTCTAGGCGCGGCGTTGAAGGACTCCGGGGCCGCGGGGCGAAACGCACCCGCATGCTCCTGAAACGACGCCTTCCGCGTATCCAGACCGATACCACCCAGACCAACGAGGGCTTCGAACACCTCGATGCGGCCGCCCTCGCCGTACTCCGATGGCTCAAGGCGAACCATGTCGAGTTCGTCCTCGTGGGCCCCGTGGCGGCGGCGATTCGGGGCCAGGAGTTCGACTACGGGCCGGTGGCCATCGTCCCCGCGCCCTACCGGCGCAACCTCGAGCGCCTGGCCCGAGCGCTCGACGCGGCTAACGCAGCAATCCGGCTCGACGGCGTCGGCATCGGTGGCGACGCGGATACGACGCCCACCAAGCTGACGGCCGAGAAGCTCAGCCGGGGAGCGCTGTGGACGCTGCGCTGCGGGGGCTACGACCTCGACATCGAGGCCAACGTGCCCGGCCTGACGAGCTATCAGAACCTTCTCTATGAGGCCGGCAAGTACGAGCCTGCGCCGGGCATCAGCGTCGAGGTCGCCTCACCCGAGGACATCGAGCATTGCGCGCATATCCGGCGAACGGGGAGCCCGCCGGAGATCAGGATCATGCGCGCGGCGCCGCCCTGACAGCCGCGAGAGTCACGCGTGCGTCGCCGGCACGGCGCGGCGAGGCCAGCGCCTAAGCCTCGGCTGCGGGTGGGATAGCGTCGGCGCGGGGATGTCAGTCGGCTCGGAGCCAACAGCGTCGTCGGGGGTCAGGCCGAGCCGGCGGGAGAACTCGCCGGCACTGATCCGTCCGGCGTAGAACTCGAGCAGCGCGGATCGCTGCGCGTCGGTGAGAGCCTCGGGGAGGTGCGCGGTCACGGTAGGAGTAGTACCCACGCATGCACTCGCGTCATACGGGCGGGTTGCTAAGCAACTGTGGCGGAGGGTGCTCCCGTGGCCGATCCGGAGCTTGGGTTGTCAGGTGGCCGAGCGGAGCTTGCGCTCCGCCTCACTGTGTTCGGCCTCGGCCACGCGCGCATGCTCGGACGCCTCGGCCACGGCAGCCTCCGCCGCCTCCAGCGCCGCGGCCACGCGGTCGCGCTTGGCTCTCGCTGACTCGAGGTCCCGCGCCGCTCGCTCGGCCGCTCGGCGCGCATCGGCTGCGGTCTTGCGCAGGGCGCTCAGATCGGGGGCCTGGCGGCGAGCGCCCGCCTTGGGCGTTGTCGCGCTTCGTCCGCGGTCTCCGGCGCGTGCCCTCGGCTTGCCCTGCTTCGTCTTCGTCGCCGGTCGGCTCTTGATCGGGGGCGCCAGCCCGCCTCCGAGGCCGACGCGGCGAAGCTCGTGGTTCAGGCAGCCCTCTTGGGTCTGGGCCCGCGCCTCGTCCTCGAGCGCGGCGGCATCGAGCGTCTCCGACACCCGCTCGAGTGTGGCCGGACTCAGCTCGTGTCCATCTGAGCTCAACAAGCCCCGCGCCACGGCCACCAGGTCGGCCACCGCCTGACGCTCGTCGTTCAGCGCCTGGCGGAGCGCGCTGCTGTCGCCCTCGCCGGCGAGGAGGTCGGCCTGCGCGCGCTGGACCGCGTCACCGGCCGCGAACAGCGCGGCGATGGGCCGGCCCTGGGTGCGGACCAGCTGATTGACCGCCCATGCGGCGACCGATGGCTTTCGCAGAGCGCCGACGACCTCCGCCTCGTCTCGTTTGCCGGCCTTCCGGAGCTCCCTGGCCAAGGCCGTTCGTTCGGGCACGAACCGGTCCAGCGGCAGTCCGTAAAGGTCGTGCGCATCCACGCCAGCAATCATGTCGCGATGCGGATCGAGACGGATCGGCTCCTCCTGAGGCCGCTCGAGCCCCAGGATGTCGAGGCTCTCGTGGCGCTGCACGCAACGCCTGAGGTGAGCCGCTTCATGACCGGCCTGAGCCGCGAGCAAGCGATGCGTCGCGTCAACCAGGATCGGCGCGATTGGGCCGAGCGGGGCTACGGGATGGTGGCGATCGTCGACCGGGCGACGGGACGATTTCTGGGACGCAGCGGTCTCAGGGCGTGGCCCCAGTTCGGGGAGGTCGAGGTGGGGTGGGCGGTGAGCCCGGCGAGCTGGGGCCGCGGAGTGGCCACCGAGGCGGGTCGTGCGTGTGTCCAGTTCGCCTTCCAGAGGTGTGACCTTAGCTACGTGACCGCGATGATCCGAGAGGACAACGCCCGCTCGCTCCGCGTCGCGGAGCGCCTGGGAATGGCGCCGCTGCGTCGAGATCTCCTGGGAGGTCAGGAGGTGATCGTCCACGCGCTCAGGCGCGAGGAGTGGGCCCCGGTTAGCCCGAGCGCGACTGGCCCGGCTCCCACAACGGCTCCTCGCCGGCGTTGGCCCCCCGGCTGAGGATGAACAGCAGATCGGATAGCCGGTTGAGGTAGCGCACGATCTCGGGGTTGAGCTCATCGCCGCAGGCGATGGCGAGCCGTTCCGCCCGGCGGCAGACCGTCCGGCAAACGTGCAGTTGAGCGGCGGCTGGGGTGCCGCCCGGGAGGACGAACGATTTCAGTGGCTTCAGGGTCGCGTTGATCTCGTCGCAGCGCTGCTCGAGCCACTCGGTCTGCTCGGGGATCACCCGCAGGCGCTCACGTTCGGGGTCTTCGGGCGCGGCGATATCGGCCCCGACATCGAACAGATCGTTCTGGATGCGCCGTAGCCATTCGACGTAGGCGGTTGGCAACCCGTCCGTGGTCAGCGCCAGCCCGACGTGGGCGTTCAGCTCGTCAACGGTTCCGTACGCCTCGATCCGGGGGTGGGTCTTCGGGACCCGGCTCATATCTCCCAGGTGCGTCTCGCCCGAGTCGCCGAGGCGCGTGTAGATCCGGGTCAGGTTGACCGTCACCTGCGCCAGTTTAGGTGGGGAGGGGGGTGGTTTTCGATCGCTGGCGGCTCTAACGGGTGTGGACGGTCGCGCGAAACCGGGTCTAACTCGCCACTCGCCCCGCAATCGCAGCGCGCGTGGCGGGCGGGGTTCGGAAGACGAGCCTAGGCCGCCACGCGCCATCGCATTGCTCGACGGTCGGCGAGTTAGGCTCGCTCCCGCCCTCCCCGCCGATGCCCGGATCGCTGCGATCGCCGCACATCAGCGTGGGCGGATCGCGCGGGACCAGGTCCTGGCCGCGGGAGTAGCGCCCGCGGCGATCTCGCGCCGGCTCCAGAGCGGGCGGCTTCAGCGCCTCCATCGTGGTGTCTATGGCCTACCCAACACGGCCGAGTTGCCACTCGCAGCGGAGACGGCTGCCCTGTTGGCCAGTGGATCCGGCGCCGCGCTCAGCCATCACAGTGCTGCCACCCTTTGGCAGCTCCGCCCGGGTGTGGCAAGACCAGTACACGTCACGCTCATCGGCGACCGCGGCTGTCCCTCGCTGGAGGGTGTCGTCGTGCATCGCAGCCGCACCCTCGCTTCAGCCGACGTCACCGTGCTCGATGGCCTGCCAGTTACGTCAGCCGCCCGGACGCTCCTCGATGCCGCCGACGCACTCGCCGACCGCGACGTCGAGCGGCTGCTCGACGACGGGCTGTTCGCACGGCGGATCCTCACGCTCGTGCAGGTGGACGATGTGCTCAGGCGCGCGGGCGGGCATGCCGGGCGGGCAAGGCTCACGCGAGTGGTCAGGAACCACACCCGCTCCATCCTGACGGAGTCGCCGCCTGAGGAGCAGCTGCTCAGGCTGATCCGGGCTGCCGGGCTCCCGGAGCCGCGGACGCAGGTTCCGCTGCTCGGGTATCGCATCGACTTCCTCTGGCCCGAGCTCCGGCTCGCCGTCGAGGTCGATACCTATGGCACGCACGGATCTCCCGCGCGCTTAGACTCCGACCGCAGACGTGATGCGCGACTCCTGACCGAGACGGGGATCATCGTCATCCGGGTCACGGGAGCCGCGATCGAGGAGCGCCCGCTGGAGGTCGTCGCGATCCTTGCCCGCGCCATCGGGCAGCAAGAAGCTGGGTTGCGCGGCGGATGAGCAAGAAGCCGGGGTTGCACGGCGGACGCTGAGGACGCCATGCACGCGGTACGATCAGCGGCGTTCAAGGTCGGTGGTAATGGGAAGCCGGTGCAAAGCCGGAGCGGACCCGCCACTGTGATCGGGGACGCCAGGCGCACGAAAAGCCACTGGTGAGGACGACTCATCGGGAAGGCGCGACTGGTAGGCCCGTAAGCCAGGAGACCAACCGCCGACCGTAAGCCAATACGCCCTCGCGGAAAGGGGTGGCCCTGATGAAGAAGGTAGTCCTGGTCCTCAGCAGCAAGGTGGTGCTGCTCGGCGGTGTCAGCGTGCCGATTGCACTCGGGTCGGCGAGCTCGGCTGCGCGGCCGGTGGGTCCGACGGTGAAGGTCACAGTGAAGACGCTGACCCAGACGCTGCTCGGCCCGACCGCAGCCCGCGGCCGGACCGGCTGGATCACGAAGGGAGGGACGCCGCGCGGGAAGTGCTCGGCGGCGAGTGCCGCCGGCGCGCTCAACGCGGCCACGCATGGCAGGTGGACGGGCAAGTACTACAGCGGAATCGGCATCTTCATCGAGTCGATTCTGGGCGTGAAGCCATCCGGCAAGGCGTACTGGTCGATCTACGTGAACGGCCGCTCCTCGAGCCTCGGCATCTGCAGCCTCAAGCTGCGCGCGGGCGAGCAGCTCCTGTTCAAGATTCACAAGTAACCCAATGGGGGTCGGGGTCAACCGGCGCGGGGTTCGGCCCCACCGTGGCGGCGCCGGGGCGCACGCTTATGGCGGCCGCCCTCACCCTCGCGGGGCCGGAGCTCACCGCTCCAGCCGCAGGAGCGTCGGGCCGCCCCGCCCCCGCCGCGCATCAGCACTGGTGGTCATCGCGGCGGCGATGGCCACCAGTGCCTGCGGCCTGGGTCCCGGGCCCGGGACCCAGAACGTCGCCGTGACGGTTACGCGCGACTTCGGAACGGCTCAGGTCGGGCAGATCGAGCAGGCGCACGTGCCCGGATCGGAGACCGTGATGCGAGTGCTGGAACGGCACTTCCGCGTCCAGACACGTTATGGGGGCGGGTTCGTACAGTCGATCGACGGCCTCGCCGGGAACCCGTCCCACCTCGACTGGTTCTATTACGTCAACGGCGTTGAGGCCGCGAAGGGGGCGGCGGCGACCGCGGTTCACCGGGGGGACCGGATCTGGTGGGATCTCCACGATTGGAGCGCCACGCAGTCGATTCCGGCCGTCGTGGGCTCCTTTCCGGAGCCGTTTCTGCACGGTGTGGGCGGCAAGCGCCTGCCGACGACCATCGAGTGCGCCGGCGACGTCACGCCCGCCTGCCAGCGCGTGTCTCGGCAGCTCTCGGCCGAGCATGTCCCCGTGGCGACGCAGCTGATCGGCACCGGCTCGGGGACCGACTCGCTGGCCGTCATCGTGGGCACCTGGCGGGACGTGAGGCCGGAGATCGTGGCCAGTCTGCTCGAGCAGGGGCCGTCGGCCAGCGGCGTATATGCGCGCTTCGCCGGCCCCACCGGCGCCCCTCAGCTCCAGCTGCTCAACCCCCGCGGCCAGGTGGCTCGGCGCCTCGGCGCGGGTGCAGGTCTGATCGCGGCCACCGCACAGGGGTCGGCCGAGCCGACGTGGTTGATCACGGGCACCGATCCCGCCGGGGTGAAGGCGGCTGCCGCCGCCTTCACGCCCGCAACGCTCCACGACCGGTTCGCGCTCGCGGTCAGCGGCAGGACGCCGCTGGCGCTCCCACTCGAGCCCGGGGGATGAGCTACCGGCGCCGCCCGAGTCCTCTGCACGCGGCCCGCGCCGCGGCCGGAGTCTGCTACTGCGCCGCCCTGGCCGTCGCGGCCCTCCTCGTCTCGGCGCCGCTGGTCCTGGGGGCCGTCGCGCTGGCGGTCGTCTCGGCCGGGATGGCGGCCGGAGTCGGCCGTGATCTGCGCCGCGCCGCCACCTTCGCGCTCCCGCTGGCCGGGCTCGTGGCGCTGATCAACGCCCTCGTGACACGCGAGGGTCTGACCGTGATCTGGCGAGTCGGCGAGCTCCCGGTGCTCGGTCACACCGACATCACCCTGGAAGCCACCGCCTACGGGGCGGTGCTCGGTCTGCGTGCCGCCACGCTCGTCCTCTGCGGCGCGCTCTACACCGCCGCGGTCGACCCCGACGAGGTGCTGCGGCTGTTTCGGCGGGCATCTTTTCGCTCGGCTCTGGCCGCGACCCTCGCCACCCGGCTGGTGCCGGTGCTGGCGCGTGACGCGCGGCGGCTGAGCGACGCGCAACGCTGCCGCAGCGGCCCACCCGCGACGCGGGTTCAGCTGCTGCGCGCGACCACGGCGGGGATCTTTGACCGGGCGCTCGACGTCGCCGCGGCACTCGAGGTCCGCGGGTACGGCAGCGCGCGACGGCCGCCGCGCTTCACGCGTCCCTACTCGCGTCACGACATCGCCTTTCTGGGGGCGGCGGCCGGGGTGGCCGTGCTCGCGCTGGCGACGCGGGTAGGCGATCTGGCGCCGTTCCAGGCCTACCCGGCGCTCCATCTGCCCGTGCCCGCCTCAGAGGCGGCTCTGGCTGTCGCGCTCTTCACCTGCGCGCTCGCCCCGTTCAGCTCGCGGCGGGGGATCGAGCGATGAACGTGCTCGAACTCGAAGACGTGAGCTACCGGTATCCCCGGAGCCGCGAACCTGCTCTCAAGCGGGTCCACCTCGAGGTCGCGCCCGGCGAGCTGATCGTGCTCGCGGGCGCGACGGGATCAGGGAAATCGACCTTGCTGGGGATCGCCTGCGGGCTGGTGCCCCACTTTCACGGGGGGGAGTTCACCGGACGGGCGCAGATCGCCGGAATGGACCTACGGGACCATGGGCCGGGCGAGCTGGCCACCGCCGTGGGCACGCTCTTCCAGGACCCCGAGACGCAGGTGGTGATGGGGACCGTCCGCTCTGAGCTCGCGTTCCCGCTCGAGAACCGCGGCGCAGCGCCGGCGGCGGTGGCGCGCGGGGTGGAGGAGGCGGGGCTGGCCCTGGGAATCGACCGCCTGCTCGGTCGTGATACGGCCACCCTCTCCGGGGGTGAGCTCCAGCGCGTGGCGCTGGGTGCGGCGCTGGTTGGGCGACCCGCTCTGCTCGTGCTCGACGAGCCGACCTCCCAGCTCGATCCGGTGGCGGGCGATGAGCTGATCGGGACCCTGAGGCGTTTGAACGAGGATTACGACGCCGCGATCCTGCTCTCCGAACATCGCCTCGAGCGATGCCTGGGCTTGGCCGACCGGGTGATCGCGCTCGACGGCGGCCGCGTGGTCTGCGATGCGCCGCCCGACCGGTTCCTGGCCTGGGCGCTGGCCGAGGCGCCGGAGCTCGCCACCCCCGGCGCTCGATTGCTGAACGGAGTTGGCCTGCGCCCGGCCGCGGGGGTGAAGCGGGCCCGCCGGGCGCTGCGTGAGCGGGGGCTGCTGCCTGACCCCGCCGACCACGCAGCGTCAGCGCGGCGCAAGGGCCGACCCAATCCAGCGCTGGCTTTTCACCGGGTCTGGCACGAGGTGCACGAGGGGCCGGTGATTCTCCGGAGCCTCTCGGTCGACGTCGCTGCCGGCGAGAAGGTGGCGCTCATGGGACGCAACGGGGCCGGCAAGTCGACCGTATTGCGCCACGCGGCCGGGCTGATGGAGCCGACACGAGGCCAGGTGACGCGGACCGGGCGGGTCGCCCTGCTTCTCCAGAACCCCAACGACTACCTGGTTCACGACCGGGTCGCGGCCGAGGCCCCGGCGGCGGCGCTCGAGGCCGTCGGCCTCGAGGCAGACCTCGGCGATCGCAACCCGCGGGATCTCTCCGGCGGCGAGAAGCAACGCCTGGCCCTGGCGACCGTCCTGGGCGATCCCAGCCTCGCGCCGCCCGCCGTGCTATGTCTCGACGAGCCGACGCGGGGGCTCGACCGCGGGCGCAAAGCCAATCTCGCCGCATTGCTCCGAACCCTCACCGCGGCTGTGCTCGTCGCCACCCACGACCCGGAGTTCGTGGCCACGTTCGCGGACCGCGTCGTCCTGCTCGGCGACGGCGCCGTGATCGCCGATGGTTCGCCCGCGGAGGTGCTGGCCACGGGGACGTACTTCGCGACGGAGACGGCGCGGATCCTGGGCGGCGTGGGCGGGGCGCTCACGCCCGAGGACGGGGTCACGCTGCTGATGCACCGCGAACCCGCGGAGGTCACGGTGTGAGCTGGCAGCTTGCCGCCTCCCTGATCCTGTTCCTCGCTCTGGCCGGCGGCTTTGCCTGGTTCGAGCGAGCGCGGCCCGACGCCCGCGTGATCGCGCTGGTGGCCACGCTCGCCGCCTTCGCCTCGCTGGGACGGATCGCCTTCGCCGCGCTCCCGAACGTCAAGCCGACGACCGACATCGTGCTCATCGCGGGCTACGCCCTCGGTCCCGCCCCGGGCTTCGTGGTCGGTGCCCTGGCCGGGCTGACCTCGAACTTCTTCTTCGGCCAGGGCCCCTGGACCCCGTGGCAGATGGCGGCCTGGGGCGCGACCGGGCTGATCGGTGCCGCCCTCGGCTCGGTCACCGGACGGCGGCTCGGTCGCTGGCCGCTCGCGATCACGTGTCTGGCCGTCGGCTTCGCCTTCACAGCCGTGCAGGACGTCGGCGATTGGGTCAACTACAGCGACCACAGCCCCGCGTCGCTCGGCATCTATGTGGGCAAGGGGATCGGCTTCGACGCCGTTCACGCCGCCGGCTGTGCCGTGTTCGCGCTCGCCTTCGGCCCCGCGCTTGCGCGCTCGCTGGCCCGGTTCGCCACCCGGTTGAGCGTGACATGGAGGACATCGGGAGCCGTCGTGGGCCCGCTGGTCGGCATCGGCGCGCTGGCGGGGCTCGTCTGCGGAGGCTCCGCCATCTCTGCACGCGTAGCGCCGGCGCAGGCAGCCGCCAGCCCGGCCACGTACATCCTCTCTGCCCAGAACCGCGACGGGGGCTTTGGGCCTGCGCCGGGCCAACCATCGACCCAGCTGTTCTCCGGTTGGGCCGCGCTGGGGCTGGTTGCCGTGGGCGAGAACCCGGATCACGTCAGCCGGGGCGGCCCGACCCTGATCGCCTACCTGCGCTCGGGAGCCGGCCACGAAAGCGATCCAGGCGCGATCGAGCGCACGATCCTGGCCGCCATGGCGGCCGGCCAGGATCCCCGGCGCTTCGGCGGCCGCGACCTCATCGCGGCGCTGAGATCGGACATCGGTCGTCGTGGCGCGGTGTCGGACCAGACGAACCTGACCGCGTTCGCGGCGCTTGCCCTTCGCGCCGCCGGCGTCGATCCGCCGGCCCAAACCATGCATTGGCTCCTGGCTCAGGAGGATCGGGATGGCGGGTTCAACTACGCGACCGCGGGCGGGGTGAGCGACGTCGACGATACCGGTGCTGTGCTGGAGGCTCTGGCGGGCGAGGGGAGCCGGCGCGCCGTGCGGGCGCGGCACCTGGCGGTCCGCTACATCGAGCGCCAGCAGAACCGGGATGGCGGGTTTCCGGCCACCCCGGGCGCGGCGTCAAACGCGCAGTCAACCGCCTGGGCCATCCAGGGGCTCCTGTCCGCGGGGGTCGATCCCGCCGCCCTCCATCGCCGTGGGGCGCCCGGTCCGGCGGCCTACCTCGAGTCGCTGATGGCTCCCGACGGCCACATCCGCTACGCCCGCTCCGCCGACCAGACGCCGGTGTGGGTGACCGCCGAGGCCGCGATGGCGTTGGCGGGAAAGGTTCTGCCGCTCGCGCCGGTTCACGTCCGTCCCCGCCCGTCTCAGCGGATGGCGAAGCGGCCGAGGCGAGCCCCTGCCAGATCAAGGCGCAGCGTCCGCCCCCCGCCTCGTCGCCAGGCGCCTGCGCCAGGGCATGTCGTCCTCGGGCTCGCCGCCGATGCGGGGATCCTCGACGCGCTCGTGCTCGCGCCGATTGGCGTCGGGTGACGTCGCCGGGCGGGAAACTCGCTAGCCTCCCGCCGCGCCGATGCAGATCGGAGTCCCCAAGGAGATGGCCGAGGGCGAGCGTCGCGTCGCGCTCGTCCCCGATGTCGTGCGCAAGCTCCTGACGCCAGCCGGCGAGCAGGAGACCTCCCCGAACGAGGTCCTCGTCGAGCGCGGAGCCGGCGACGGCGCACTGATTCCGGACTCGCATTTCGAGGAGGCCGGAGCCAGGTTGGCGTCCGCCCCGGACGAGGTCTACGGCGCTCCGATGGTGGTCAAGGTGGCCCCGCCCAGCCGCGAGGAGATCGGACGCCTCCAGGAGGGAGGGGTCCTCGTCGGCTTCCTCCAGCCGCTCAGCAACGGAGAGGGAATCCGGGCCCTCGCCGAGGCCGGGGTGACCAGCTTCGCCCTGGAGTCGATCCCGCGCATCAGCCGGGCGCAGTCGATGGACGCACTGTCCAGCCAGTCCAACGTCGCCGGCTACCGTGCGGCGCTGATCGGCGCGCAGGAGCTCGGTCGCTTCTACCCGATGCTGATGACCGCGGCAGGCACGATCCGGCCTGCCACCGTGCTGGTGCTGGGCGCCGGGGTGGCCGGGCTGCAGGCGATCGCCACCGCCCGTCGCCTTGGCGCCGTGGTCCAGGGCTTCGATGTTCGGGCCGCGGTCAAGGAGCAGGTCGAGTCGCT
>Ga0070731_10000224_pt1 | contig 95288 bp, 81 predicted proteins | sample Coa_R1_2_FD_66448 | JGI IMG/M metagenome (GOLD analysis project Ga0070731, IMG submission 66448) | Surface soil microbial communities from Centralia Pennsylvania, which are recovering from an underground coalmine fire - Coalmine... | ecosystem: Environmental > Terrestrial > Soil > Unclassified ... | reverse complement strand
GGGGGGGGGGGGGGGGGGGGGGGGGGGGGCGGCGGCGCAACCAAGAATGTCATGAGCTGGGTCTTGGGCAAGGCCTCGGTAAACAGCAGCGGGATTAAGACCAGGATTCCAACCAGTGCAACCTGCAAAAGAAAAGAAATTGTGGTGGTCGCCCCCCGGTTGGTTCTCAGTCTTCCACCCGATTCAATTAGGCTGTCTTCAAACATGAAGGTTCTCCTACACTATCCCTAACTGATGTTAGACACCGCGCCCGGGGCAATTGCTCCCGATAAAGTGCATCCCAACGGCGAAGCGAAAACCGGATGATACTAACGCAAATGTCAAGTAATCACAAACATCCGTCCTCTATGGGCGGAAACGTTTGTCGCGGTCAGGCTTTGGCCTTCACTTTAGCCCGTGGGCCAGCCGGTTTGCCCGGAGCAACCATGACCGGCTGCTTGCCGCGATTCGCCCGCCAATCCTGGTAAGCCACCAAGATGGGAGCGGCAATTGCGATCGAAGAATAGGTACCGATCAGAATGCCGATAACCAGGGCAAAAGAAAAACCGTGCAACACCTCGCCGCCGAACAGATAGAGAGCCAAAACCGTTAAAAAGGTCAAGCCGGCTGTAAGGATGGTTCGACTCAAGGTCTGATTGATGCTGCGATTGACGATGTCGGACAGTTTCTCGCGTCGCATCAACTTGAGGTTCTCACGAATGCGATCAAAGACTACGATGGTGTCGTTGTTGGAATAGCCGATCAAAGTGAGGATGGCAGCGATGACCGTCAAAGACATTTCTTTGTCGGTGAGCGAAAACGCTCCTACAGTAATCAATGTATCGTGAAACACAGTGATTACCGCGGCTACGCCATAGATCCATTCGAAACGGACGGCCAAGTACACCAGCATCCCTGCCAAGGAATAGAGAACGGCTAGCTTCGCCTGAGTTTGGAGTTGCTTTCCCACCTGCGGACCCACGATTTCGACGTTCCGCACGCCGAAGTCTGAAAGAAAGAACCCATCGTTGAGAGAAGCAACAACGGATGGATCCGCTGTGCTTTTCAGTTCGTCCAGGGAACTCAGCACGCCACCTTTGGTCTTGTCGCGATAATCGACAATGGCTTGCGCGATTTGCCCATAGCGCTGGTCGGCGTCCGTGCCCAAGTGCAATGGGTCTTTTTGAAGGAGATAATCTTTTAGGCTCAGAACGCTGGCATTGTTCAGGTCCTGCTTGCCGGACGGCGTATTCGTCTCCAGCGCGTTGATAATTTGAGTCTTGGCGCGGTCGAGAGCCTGTTCGTTGGTTTCCCGCTCGGAGACGTCAATTAAAACCTCATTGCTAGCTGGCGGCCCGTAGCGCTGGATGCGGGCGCTGTGGAGTCCGGCGTGATCCATAGCCGCACGAATCGCACTGTCACTGGGATTCTGGGCGAATTTCACGTAAACCAGTGTGCCGCCGCGGAAGTCGACGCCCAGCGGGATGCCGTGCCAGAACAACATTGAAAGAATTCCGGCAACACTGAAGACTAGTGAAAACGCAAGAAAATACCATTTCTTTCCGAGGAAATCGATGTTTGGATTGCGAAAAAATTCCAAGTGGTTAAAGCTCCATTTCTAGCATCCCGGATGAGGGCGTCCGGGACTACGTGTGTAGTGCCACTGCTTACGTAGGGCGGGTGCCCTCACCCGCCGGGCCGAGCGAGGCTCGGCAGTTAGCCAATGCTTAGCGCTTCACCGCGCTGCTTGCGGGAAAGAACCCAATCAAAAATCACACGCGACACAAAAACAGCCGTGAACAGATTGGCAAAAAGACCAAAACTCAGGGTGACAGCAAATCCGCGCACGGGGCCGGTTCCGAAGATAAACAGAATGACGGCCGAGACGATGGTGGTGACGTGCGTATCGACAATCGTAATCCAAGCGTGGCTGAACCCTTGTTCCACCGCCGAGGGTGGAGTTTTTCCATTTCGCAGCTCTTCGCGGATTCGCTCAAAAATCAGGACATTGGAGTCCACGCCCATGCCGACCGTCAGTATCACTCCGGCGATTCCAGGCAGCGTCAAGGTTGCGCCACTGAAGCCCAGAAACCCGAGCAGGATAATTAGATTAAGAATTAGCGCCACGTCCGCATTTATGCCAGCGGCATGATAGTAGACCAACATGAAAATGAGCACGGCTAGCATGCCAATCACAGCGGCGGTAACGCCGGCGCGGATGGAATCGCTACCCAGGGACGGTCCTACGGTCCGCTCTTCGAGATACTTGATGCCCGCGGGCAAAGCGCCGGACCGGAGAATCATGCCGAGATCTTTGGCTTCCTGCTCGGTAAATCGCCCATTGATCACACCGGTATCGTGAATCTGCTCTTTGATGACCGCGACTTCCTGGACTTTATTGTCGAGCACCACGGCCAGGTTGTCGCCGACGTGAGCTCCGGTGAACGCGGCGAACCGGCGGCCGCCTTCATTGGTCAAAGTGAATTGAACTGACGGCTGGCCATTCTCGTCTCTGGAAGGTTCAGCGTCGCGCAAGTCACGTCCGGTGACAGCCGAGGCTCGGGAGACCATGTACCACACGGGCCCTTCATCCGACTGCCGGGTCCCAATGCTTTTTCCAGGCAGTAAGACCGCGTCCGGTGGAAGGACACCGCCGTGATCCTGGAGCGCTTGCTGTTCGCTGGAATAGGGACCGCCGAGCGACTGGCGGATTTCCAGCATCGCGGTCGACTGCATGATCTCTTTGACGCGCGCGGGATCGTCAACGCCTGGCAGTTGCACGAGAATCTGATACTGTCCGAGCCCGTGCTCCTCAATGACGGGTTCGCTGACGCCAAGCTGGTCAATTCGATTGCGGATGGTTTCGATCGCCTGAGTAACGGCCCGATTTTTCAGTTCCGATAACGCCTGCGGTTTCATGGAGACCGTCCAGGTATTTTCCGAACCGGAGGCCAGGTTGTACTCCGGAAGGCGGTCGTTCACGATGGAACGCAGATCCGAGCTCTGCTCCGGCGGCACACCTTTGATGACAATCTTGTCGGGGTTATTAGCGGCGTCGGGCTTACTGATATCGGCATAGTTGATCTTGTGAGTGCGCATGTCAGCCTTCAGCCGCTCGAGCGCATTGTCAGAGTCAACATTGACAGCATCGTTGACTTGCACCTGGAGGATGAGGTGGGTGCCACCCTTCAAATCCAGCCCTAAGTGGACGCGATTTTGCAGAGCCGCGACCAGGCCCTTTCCGGACCAGTTGTCAGGCACGCCAAAGATACCAAAAAGAAAAACAATCAGTGTTACGGCGATGAGAATAGCTTTCCAGCCTAAATTCTTATTCATAAGTGTGCATGTGGATGTGGTTCGCTGCTACTGACTCCCAAATATTAATCTACTTGCTTGTCACCTTGTTTGGCTCCTCTGGCGTGCTGACCGAAGATACAGAGCCGCGGGTGACTTCGATCCGCAGATTGTCGGGTGGAACTCGCAGGTGCAGGCAGTCGTCCTTCAAGGCGATGATAGTGCCGCGAATGCCTCCACTGGTCACGACCTTGTCTCCGGTCTTCAGTTCGCTCAACATCTGTTGCCATTTTTTTTGCCGACGCTGCTGCGGCATGATCAACAAGAAATAGAAAATGGCGAAGATAAAGATCAGAGGAGCGAACCCCAGCCACCCGGCAGATCCGCCGCTCGTTTGCAAAACCAGTAGTGCTTGAACGTTCATCAACGTGCTTTCGTCTGGGAGAATCAGGCGTCTATCGACGCACTGCTGATTTGGAATGTACCGCCGGAGTTTCTACGTTATCAGCCGGAGATTCCTTCAGCTTCGGACGACTTCAGGGGTTGCCGAGCTACGGCTTGGCTTGAGACCAGACCTCGGATAGAAAACGGGCCCCTCTCCCTAGGGAAATAGAATGACGTACGGCTTGCATGGTGTCAAGGTAGAAGGTCAGATTGTGGACGGTGTTAAGGGTCTGCGCAAGAATCTCGTTGGCGGCGTACAAGTGGCGCAAGTAGGCTCGTGAGTATCGTGCGCAAACCTTGCAGCGGCAGTTGGAATCAAGTGGGCGCTCGTCGCCTGCATATTGCGCTTGCTTAATCGAGATTCGTCCCTGCCAGGTGAAGAGCAGGCCATGACGTGCTGCCCGCGTGGGCAGGACACAGTCCATCATATCGATGCCGAGATTGGCGTATTCCACAATTTCTTCAGGTGTCCCGACGCCCATCAGATAACGTGGCTGGTCGGCGGGTAAGTGCTCGATTGTGGCTTCAACGATCTCGCGCGTCACGTGGCGAGGCTCGCCAACGCTCAAGCCTCCGATGGCATAACCGGCGAACCCGATCGCAACGGTTCGCTCGGCGGACTCCTTGCGCAGCGCGGGATCCATTCCTCCCTGCACGATGCCAAACAGGGCCTGGGTTGGGAGCCGGTTTCGAGTTTCGAGTTTTGAGTTTGAAGTGCGAATCGAATCGGAAATGGCAAATTGGGAATTGGAGGTACCGTTCCATGGCACTTCACTCTTGTGCTCTTCAAAATATCTCTTGCTTCTTTCCGCCCAACGAAGGGTAAGTTCCATGGAATCGCGCACGCGCGCCGGTTCCGCTGGATATTCCGTGCATTCATCAAAGGCCATGATGATGTCCGCGCCGAGCCCAATTTGCGCCTGCATTGCGCTTTCCGGACTGAAGAAGTGACTGGAGCCGTCCAAGTGCGAGCGGAAAGTCACGCCTTCCTCGCTTACCTTTCTCAAGTCACTCAGGCTGAAGACCTGGAACCCACCAGAATCCGTGAGGATGGCGCGCGGCCATGACATGAAGCGATGCAACCCACCGAGCTTCCTAATTTGTTCGACGCCAGGACGAAGATAGAGGTGATAGGTGTTGCCGAGAAGAATCTCGACACCGAGTTCCTCGAGCACATCTTGCGGCACACCCTTGACCGAGGCAACTGTGCCAACCGGCATAAAGACAGGTGTTTTTACCTCGCCGTGTGGAGTGGTGAGTCCGCCGGCGCGCGCGGCGCCTGCTCGAGCTTGAATAAGAAACGGGAAGGACACTTCTCGGATTGTAGCGGATGTATTACAGTGCCGAGCTACGCTCGGCCGGACAGCTGAGGGCGGCTGTCCCTACGCGAGCGGTGATAGTTCAAGAATCTCGGCGCGAAGCTCGCTTCCTTGCAGAAGAATTCGCCCGACGCAGACTGACAAACGAAATCTTCGTGGGCCGGCGCTTCCCGGATTGAAGTAGAGCACGCCATTTTTTGTTTCTTGTTTCGGAACGTGGCTATGCCCGGAGACGACCGCGGCGAAACTAGTTGACTCCGGCTTTATGTCCAATCTTTGCAGATCATGAAGGACGTAGATATGGACAGTTCCGAGGTCAAGGACGTTTGTTTCAGGAATCTTGCGCGCCCACTTATCGCGATCGATATTGCCGCGAACGGCAGTGACGGGTGCAATTCTTGCGAGCTGATCGAGGATCGTCGGATCGCCGATGTCGCCAGCATGAATGATGTAATCCGAACCACGCAACTTGTCGACTGCTTCGGGCCGAAGCAAGCCGTGAGTGTCGGAGATCACGCCGATCTTTGTCATTAACGGTTTACCGCGCTCTCGGCGATTAAGCTCTTTTCTCGATTAGGACAACTGCGTGCGCGATGGCGGCATTGTCGGTGCCCATGCCTTCTGGAGTCTTGGCCTTGAGACCAACACAATCCGGCGAAATTGCGAGCAATTCAGACAAGCGATTGCGGATTGCTTCCGAGTGTGGCCCGATTTTCGGTGTGTCCAATATGAGCGTCGAATCAATGTTCACTACGGTGTAGCCAGCGGCGCTTACACGTTTAAGAGCTTCGCGCAGGAAGACTGCGGAATCGGCGCCTTTGCACTTCGGATCGGACGGCGGGAAGAGAGTTCCGATATCCGACGCCGCGATCGCACCCAACAATGCATCGGTGATGGCATGCAGAAGAACGTCGCCGTCGGAATGTCCGGCGAGGCCTTTGTCGTGCGGCAGAGTCACTCCGCCAATTTTCAGTGGAACGCCGGTTTTGAATTCGTGGGAGTCCCAGCCGTATCCAATTCTCATCGTGGGCACGGGGACATCTTAACAGCCGAGGAGTTAGTCATGTCTGATAGGGATGCGAGCGATACGCGCATCTGTTGCGTCGCTCTGATATGCGACGCTTCGCGCGGCTCGCGGCTCCCTCGGCTACGCTCGGGATTTCGGCGGCGGGCTCAAACGCCCGCCCGGTGCCTCAACTTCGCGGTGCAAAGTCGGCTTGCTCAGGATGACAACTAAACTTCTAGTTTGGAACACGGAGAGCTTGCAGACGCGCTTTGACGAAGCTTGCGATTTCCGCAGTCACATAGGGCGGCGGGTGGATGCGAAACGTTGGGACCTTGAGGTGCTTCAGCAAAATTCCGGCCCATGCCGATCCGTTTCCTGTCGATTCATGCAGAATAACGGCGTCGGCATCCGCCAGAAATTGCTTAGCCGATTTTTTGAAATCGACAGTTCTCGGATCGAGAATGGTGAGATAGAGATCGGGATGGATGAATTTCAGAATGCTGTTGGATTCGAGAATGGCATTCTGCACGCCAGATAATTTTTCGCGGATTCGCGGCATGGCTTCGGCCAAGCGGCCTTGCTCAGTTCGCACCCACCAGGCGGATTGAGCACCGGCAACCAGGAAGCGCGATGTGTCGGAATCTCCGGAACGATCCGTTTCCTCGGAAATCGCCCAGGCATGATCATCCGACGCGCACTGGCAAGGTTCACCTTTGCGCGAGCAGATGCCATGGCCGTATTGCGTAACTTTGAAGGCAGTCCAGTTGTATTCCGGCAAGGCAGAGATAAGCCCGGCAACCACGCTAGTCTTGCCAACGCTTCGGGAATGACCGCCTACGACCACCACAGCCATAGATATCTTTGACGCCGAAAATCAGGCCTTTTTTGCCAGTCGCGCCAGAACCGCTAACTGCTTCAGATATTCGCGGATTGGCCGGGCCGGTGTCCCCCAAAAGACTATACCTTTGCCCCGGATTACTTTATTACTTGGAATCCCACTCTGCGCGCCTAAGATTGCACCACTTTCGATTCGAACGTGATCGGCGATGCCGACCTGACCGCCGATGACAACACTATTTTCGACAATCGCACTGCCAGAGATTCCAGTCTGGGCGGCGATCACGACATCTTCTCCAATCTGCACATTGTGCCCAACATGCACGAGATTGTCGATTTTCGTTCCGCGACCGATGCGCGTGAATTCCAGAGCGCCACGGTCGATAGCAGTATTTGCGCCGATTTCGACGTCATCTTCGATTACGAGCCGGCCAATTTGCGGAAACTTTTCGTACCTACCAGTGACTTCGTCGCGCACGTATCCAAACCCATCGCTGCCGAGCACCGCGCCGGCGTGAATTATGACGCGATTGCGGAGCGTCACGCCGGAATAGATTGTGACATTTGGAGAGATTTCACAGTTCTCGCCGATCGAGACATCTTTACTGATCACGGTGCCTGCGCCGACCCATGTCCCAGAACCGATGCTGACACCTTCTTTAATCACCACATATTCGTCGATTGCTATGTTCGAAGCTAGTGATGCAGATGGATGGATGATGGCGGTGGGATGAGTGCCGGTTTTTCGCGCTGATGATGCGCAAATCAGTCGCGCAGCCCGAGCAAAGGCCAAACGAGGCTGAGGATGCAAGAGTAGCGGCTTGGCAGACGCGAGATCGGCGGCAAATTCCCCGGTAATAATCGCTGACGCTCCGCTCGCAATGGCCTGTGGAAGTTTTCGCTCGTCCGTCACAAATACCAGGTCGCCGTTTGATGCCGCGCGAATACTGGAAATGCCGGTCAGTTGCACAGCCCCGTTGCCAAGCAAACGCGCATGGATGAAATCGGCGATCTCTTTGGCCGACGGTGGCATTGCACAGTTTTATACGTTTGAGGCAGGAAATGAAAGGTAGGGCTACAATGCCGTTAATGGAGCGGAAGGTTTTTTGGGGTTGTTTCATGCTGCTCGGCTTACTGGCGGACTTCGCCTTGCCGATCTGGTGGGCACTATTTGCGACGATTCCGATAGCGTATGTCAGCTGGTGGGTGGCGTATCGCAGTGACTGGTTTTGAGTTGTTAGTAGCTAGTAGCTAGGAGTTGGTAGCTAGGAGTTAGGAAAACCAGTTTCTTCCCGGACGCAATGTTAGTTGATCCTTAGCTACCAGCCCCTAGATCCTAGCTACTAGTAAAGCGGCGGTTGTCCCACAGGACGCGTCTTCCAGCGGCGATGGACCCAAAGCCACTGGTCAGGATATTTCCGAACATACTTCTCGATAATATTCGTAAACAGCGCTGTGTTGGCAACGGCATCTGCATCATTATCGCCTGTGCGGATGAGTTGCAGTGCGGGATCAAATCGCAAACGGTACTTGCGTAGTTGAGAGTCCCAGATGGTGAATCCAGGCACGACGGCAGCATCGGTACGGAGCGCGATCCTTGCTAAACCACTTGCGGTACAGGCGGGAATTCCGAAGAAGTCAACGAAAACGCCTTGTGGCGGAGTCATGTTCGTGTCCATGAGAATGCCGGCCGTTTCGCCGGCCTTCATGGCCGAGAGCAAGCCGCGCACGAAGTCGTCTTTATCGACCATGGTATTGCCATGCATGTCGCGATACTGCCGTGTAAGGTGGTCGAGGTAGACATTATCCAGCGGACGCATGACTACATGCAGCGGATATCCATTCAAAGAATGGGTGAATGCCGAAAGCTCCCACCCTCCGAGGTGGGCGGTCAAAAACAGAACGCCTTTGCCACGCGCTAATGCCCGCTCGAAGTTTTCGAAACCGTCATACATCACGACCTTGCCGACGTTTTGGCGGGTGTACTTTGGGAAGAGGCACACTTCCGCTGCTTGTCTTCCGAAGGAGGTAAAAACTCCCCGCAGAATCTTGGCTCGGTCGCGGTGAGTTTTCTCGGGGAATGCCAACTGGAGATTACGCATACCCACGCGGCGCAGTCTGACGTGGAGAGCGTAAACGATCCAGCCCAGAGTGATCCCGGCAGCTCGCGCTAGTGGACGCGGAAGGGCGCCGATGAATTTGATCAGTGTCCAAGCCAGCGCGTACTCAAGTCTCTGACGCATGAGCGCGACGCTGACGGTAGCATTCGGGAAAAATCTATGTCAAACGTGTGCGAAGGATGGCCACTTCAGGGCTTCTCTCTCACGCGGCGGACTCGAGAAACTCTTCGATTTCGTTCACTTCCTTATCGCTAAGCCGCAGTTCCCCGGCACGCATGACTCCGTTGGCCTGACGGGCATTTCTCGCTCCGACAATTGCCCCGGTAACCGCTGGATTGCGCAGCGTCCAGGCGACGGCGACTTCTCCCGGAAGCCGATTGTGGCGCTGTGCAATCTCGCGAAGGCGGTCAACCAGTTCCAGGTTGCGGGATAGTCTGGGCTCGCGAAATTCCGGATCGCTGCTGCGCCAATCGTCTTTCGGAAGCTTGGCAGCGCGCTCGTGGGTCATAGCGCCGGTAAGAAGGCCTGATGCCATTGGAGAATAAACGATCACTCCAATACCTTCGCGCAGGCAATACGGCAAAATGTCTTCCTCCACAGTGCGGTTGATTAGCGAATAGGGAGGCTGCAGAGAAGTGATCGGCGCAATCGCTTTAGCGCGACGCATCTGCTTCAGGTCGAAGTTCGAGACGCCAATCCAGCGCACTTTACCCTGGCGCTTTAATTCGGCCAGAGTCGACCAGGCCTCTTCGAGGTCGCTGGAATCCGGCTCGGGCGGCCAGTGGATCTGGTACAGATCAATCACGTCCACTTGGAGGCGGTGCAGACTGTTATCCGCCTCTTCCAGGATCGAATCTCTTTTCAGGACTTTTCGCGCAGCGCGGCTCGAATCCCAACGCAATCCGCATTTCGTAAAAATGTAAGGCTTGCTGCCCGACCACCCTTTCACGGCACGGCCAACCACTTCCTCCGAGTGCCCCAGTCCGTAGACGGCGGCGGTGTCAATCCAGTTGACACCGAGCTCCAAAGCACGATGAATGGCGGTGATAGAGTCGGCATCGTTCTGCTCTCCCCAAGAGAACTGCCAGCCGGAGCCACCGAGAGCCCATGCTCCGAAACCCACCGGTGTAATGTGCAGATCTGAGTTGCCAAGCTGCCGGGTTTGCATTTCAATCTCCTATGCCGCTTTAGATACACCCAACCATGAACTAGACGCCACTTTTCCCATGAACGCCGAGGCAATTCGCAAATATTGTCTTTCTTTTCCGCATGCCACAGAAAATCTGCAGTGGGGCGATGACCTTTGTTTCAAAGTCGGCGGGAAAATCTTTGCCATCGTTGGACTCGATTCCGTGCCACAACGCATGTGCTTCAAATGTACTCCTGAAGGGTTTGCGGAGTTATGTGAACTGGAGGACATCCGGCCTGCACCCTACGTGGGGCGATACAAATGGGTCATGCTGGACCGCCTGGATGCTTTGCCGGATGCCGAGCTGAAGGATCGCATCCGGCAATCGTACGAAATGGTGACCGCCAAAAATAAGACAAGGACAAAGGCCGAAATTCGTAAGCGTCAAAAAAAATCGTCGCGCCGCCACTAAGGGCGATCATCGACACAATCGACCGTCGAGCGTTCACATGGCCGACGCCTCCAAGGCGTCCCAGGTTAGCTCACCAAAACCGCTCGCCGAACCTGGGGCACCCAGATCGTGACAACCAAGTCTGCCTATCGTTGGTGTCCTCCGGCGGCTTGCGTGCTCTTATTTTCTGTGGGTGCAGCCAGGTAAATCGCCGGCACATTTTCCTTCTGCATCATTTCGTTCAGGGCCACCAGATCGCTTGTCCTCATACTTTTCCATTGGACGATCAGCGGCGCGGCTTGCTGAGACAGCGATTCAAACGCTGCATACTGCTGTTCGGTGGGGGCGCCGTCATACTCCACAACAGCCGCGAGCGAGTGTAATTGCTCATCTATCAGCACGGGATAGTTCAGGTTCGATTCCGAGCTCTTGGCATTGGTCTGAAGAAGCTGGTCTTCAATGGGAGTCATTTTCTTATCGAGGGCATCGGCATTATCGGTGATTGACTTGTAGCGCGCATCTACCAAACGATCGTGCATCGTGCGGAGTTGCACGCGGGTCTCGCGAATTTCCCGGACGGTGTCGTGCAGTTCACTTAGAACTTCACGCATCTTGAGCTCCAAATCGAATTCCTTCTGCACGTCAGCGATGGAAACGTTCACACGAGGATCCATCTTAAGTTCAAGTGGCGCGGTGATCGTTTTGCCTTCTGCGTTAAGCCGGACCTGGTACATGCCTGGAGGGGCAAATGGGCCGCGCGAGCGAAATTCGGCCAAGACTTCTCCCGGCAACTTATGTGGACCGTCATAGCGAAGGTCCCAGGTAAAACGGTTCATGCCGGCTTCAACCGGGATCGTCTCACCAAGAGGCACCAGTTCAGGCCATTCGGGAGGAGTTTCGGGTTGCTTTTTCTCGACACTGGAAAATTCGCGCACAACAGCGCCCTGGGAATCGAGGATCTGGAGCTTCACCTCACCTTTCGGGGCAGATTTGAAGTAATACGAAATCACTGCGCCGGCAGGCGGGTTTTCGCCCACGGGTTGATGACGTTCAAAGAATTCGGGGTAGAAGGTGCGGAAAATCGCGGGGGGCTTGTAGAGGTAAATATCACTCCTAGTTGCCTGGCTCAACTGGCGCAAGGGGGTTATGTCGTCAAGAATCCAGAACGAGCGCCCGTGGGTAGCTACAACCAAGTCATTATTCTTTACAACCAGATCGTGAATCGGGGTTTGCGGCAGATTCAATTGCAGCGGCTGCCAATTTGCGCCAGCATCGAATGACACGAAGATTCCGGTCTCGGTTCCGGCATAGAGCAGTTCTTTGTCTTGTGGATCTTCGCGGACCGCATGAACATACGCGCCATCGGGAAGGCCGTTGACCAGTTTTGTCCAGCTCTTGCCGTAATCCGTGGTCTTATAAACGTACGGCTTGAGATCGTCGAGTTTGTGACAGTCGAGAGCGACGTAGGCGGTTCCAGCGTCGTGGGGAGAGGTTTCAATCATGCTCACCAGACTCCACTCAGGCATACCTTTCGGGGTCACATTGGCCCAGTTCTTCCCGCCATCACGAGTGACGTGCACCAAGCCGTCGTCGGTTCCAGCCCAAAGAAGATCTTTTTGTACCGAAGACTCGGCAATGGTAAAAACCGTGTCATAAAACTCAACGCTGGTGTTGTCTTTCGTGATCGGGCCGCCAGATGACTCCTGCTTGCTTTTATCGTTGCGTGTCAAATCAGGGCTAATTGCCGTCCAACTGGCGCCGTGATTGGTGGTTTTGAACACCATGTTGCCGGCCGTATAAATCACGTCTGGATCATGAGGAGAGATGACGATGGGCTCAGTCCAGCCCAGGCGATATTTCATGTCTTTCGCGCCGTGCCCGGAGAAATCGACTGGCCACACGGTGATGTCCTGCATCTGCGTTGTGCGCTTATCCCAGCGTGTGACAATTCCGTTGCCTGAGCCGGCATAGACGACGTTGGCATCGCGGGGATCGGGAACGACGTAGCCGCTCTCGCCGCCGCCGACGTCATACCAATGCTGGCGACCAATGTAGCCAGCATCGGAGCGGCTGGCGATCGCTACCGTGCTGTTGTCCTGCTGCGCGCCATAAACGTAGTACTGAAACTGATTATCAGTTGCTACGTGGTAAAACTGGGCGGTTGGCTGGTTGTATTGCGTGGTCCAATTCTTGCCGCCATCGACGGTGATGGTCGCACCGCCGTCGTTGCCATTGATCATCCGTTGAGGATCTTTTGGATCAATCCAAAGCGCATGATGATCGCCATGGGGCGCAGGCAACAGGGTCAGGCTTTTGCCACCATCAGTGGAACGAAACATTCCGGTGTTGAGCATGTAGACGGTGTCGACACTTTTCGGGTCGGCGAAGATGTGGGTGAAATACCAGGCTCGCTGAGTGAGACGCTGGTCGTCATTGATTTTTGTCCAACTATCGCCGCCATCATCGGAGCGATAGAGAGCGCTGGCGTCCTTCGCTTCGATGAGCGCGTACACGCGATTGGAATCTGCTCCGGAAACGGATACGCCAATTCGGCCCATAATGCTGGTAGGCAATCCGTGCCCTTCGAGATGTTTCCAGGTTAAGCCACCATCGACTGACCGGTAGAACCCGCTACCGGGACCACCACTACTCAAACTCCATGGGGTGCGTTGAACTTCATACAGAGCAGCGAAGACAACGTTGGGATTATTGGGATCGAAGACTACGTCGATGGCACCGGTTTTCTCGTCTTTGTAGAGAACTTTGGTCCACGTCTTGCCACCGTCGGCGGTGCGGTAGACACCGCGGTCGGGATTAGGACCGTAGGCGTGCCCCAGAGCTGCAACCAAAACAACGTCGGAATTACGCGGATCGATGATCACAGCGCCGATGTGTTGTGTGTCCTTGAGGCCGACGTTGGTCCAGCTCTTGCCACCGTCGGTCGATTTGTAAACGCCATCGCCGTAGGAAATGTTGCCGCGAATACAGGCTTCGCCGGTGCCCACGTAGATCACATTGTGATTGGAATCGGCAACGGCAATGGCACCGATGGAGGAGACCGCTTCTTTGTCGAACAGCGGCTGCCAGTTTAAGCCGCCATCAGTGGTGCGCCAGACACCTCCGGCAACCCCGCCGAAGTAAAAGGTGTAGGGATCGCCGGGAACTCCAGTCACGGCCAAAACGCGGCCGCCACGATAGGGACCGATGGAACGCCATTTCATGCCCTTAAAGAGGTTTTGGTCGTAGCTGTTGGCGGCAAAGGCGAACTGGGCGAAGAAGATCGAAAAGGCGAATAAACAGAAAAATTGAAGCGCATGTTTAAGGCTAATTTTCATAGCAAGAAATCTCCGGAAGATTGAGCGCGGATAGTCTAGCGTATTTCGGCTCGGCTGGGTTGCAGAACATACAACTGGGAGGACAAGCGGTGACAGGTTGCACAAAGTGTGACGAAAAAAAAGCGCGGCAAAAGCCGCGCTGGGTGGGATTCTGGTGCGCCGTTAGCCGACGGTCGCTGGAATGCTTTCTTCTACTCCCGCTTCACGGAGGAACTTCGCCGCTTCCTCGGGAGGAGTCGGGTTGATATAAAATCCAGTGCCCCACTCAAATCCTGCGGTCTTGGTTAGCTTCGGCATGAATTCGATGTGCCAGTGGTAGTGATCGTTAGTCGGATCCTGCACGGGTGAAGTGTGGACGACAAGGTTGTAAGGCGGATTGTCGAGTACGCGGTCAGCCCGCATGAGCAGGGTCTTGAGCGCCTTGGCCAAATTCTCAAACATGTGAGAAGACGAGTTTTCGAATGCCGACTCGTGTTGCTTGGGAAGAATCCAGGTTTCGAACGGAAAACGAGGAGCGTAGGGAGCGAGAGTCAGGAAGTCTTCGTTCTCCGCAACTACGCGAGTGCCTGACTCGGTTTCCTGGCGAATGATATCGCAGAAGACGCAACGCTCTTTGTAGATGTAATACTGCTTGGCCCCTTCGATTTCTTCGGTCAGATAAATCGGCAACATCGGGAGGGCGATCAATTGGGAATGCGCATGCTCGAGCGATGCTCCGGCAGCTTCCCCGTGATTTTTGAAAATGAGGATGAATTTGAAGCGGCGATCTTTTTTCAGATCGAGAATGCGATCGCGAAAAGTCCAGAGCACGTCTTCGATTCGTTTCGGTGGCAAGGTAGCGAGTGTCGCGTTGTGATCGGGAGTTTCGATGATGACCTCGTGGGCGCCGATGCCATTCATGCGGTCGAACATCCCTTCGGCCTGGCGGTTCAGGCTGCCCTCGATACCTAGCGCCGGAAATTTGTTAGGCACGACTCTTACGGTCCAGCCTGGCGCGTCGCGTTGCGGCGGTGGCCCACCGTTCGTATTGGGCCGATAGGCCTGGATTTCCGGTGGGGTCTTACTTTCGTTGCCGTAACAGAAGGGACAAAAACCGCCTTTGATCTTGACTGCGTCGCGCGCAAAATCGGTGGGCCGCTTGGCCCGGTCAGTGGAGATGATCACCCAACGGCCAACAATTGGATCTTTTCGAAGCTCAGGCACTGATTAAATCCTTTCAATAGGGGAGAGCTGAAAAAAATTATTTTAGCGTACTGGAAAAGCATTCCGAAATAGCTCGAACTGGGGCTGGCTGAAGCGGGACTCATAATACACGGAAACTACGTCAAAGCGCCACTGGCACGGGCGTGCCATGTGCCCTAAGTAATCGCGAGTAACTCCCAGAAGTGCATGCTGCTTTTCACGATCCACAGCGGTTTCGGCTGGTTTAATGTCACGAGTCGTGCGGGTTTTCACTTCCACAAAGCACAACACGTCTTTGTCCCATCCGATCAGGTCGATTTCACCGCGATGATGAGGGGAACGAAAGTTCCGCGCGACCATAACGTAGCCGCGTCGACGCAAAAAAAAGTACGTGTCTTCTTCGCCGCGCTTGCCTGTCCGCTGATGTTCGGGAGTCTTGTCAGCGCCCAGAGTGTGATCCGCAAGCCAGTCAAGAGCACGGACAGTCGCGTGAGTGATGCGACCGCAGAGCATGCCTCAGGATAGGCAGCCGAAAATCTGAGCATCTGTGATCAGGATCACGTGAGCTAACCTGCAGCCGGTGCAAAAATTACTCGCCGACGGCTTCGCCGGCCTCGCCGTCAAACGTGCCAGCATCGGCGTTGCTGTATTTGACTACGGCTGCGGTGCTTGTTTGGTCAGCACGTGCTGCGTTTACGGCCAGCACTCCACAGAGCGCGATCACGCCCCCGAGGAGCGAGAGCAGGCGCGGAACTTCGCCCAACCAGAGCCAAGCAATGGCAATCGCCAGAACGGGAATAAGGTAAAGCAGCGTCGATATGCGTCCTGCTGGACCGTGTGACAAAACGTAAGCCCAACCTACGTAGGCTAGTGCGCCCGGAAAAATTCCAAGGTAAATGATTGCCATAGTCGCACTGGCTGGAGCGTTTTGCACGACGTGGAAGAGTCCTCGACCGAACGGCAACATGAAGAGGGTCCCAGCCCAGATCGAATATGCCGTAAATTCCAGAGCGCTGTAACGGCTAAGGAAGTGTTTTTGCTGGACGATGTAAACGGCGGATGTAATTGCCGCACACAGAATAATGAGGGCTTGCAACGAGAGACGGATGCCCTGCCCTTCACCACTGGCGATGAGCGCAACTCCCGCGAAACTCACTAGAACACCTAGCCAGCCTCGGAGAGAAATTCGTTCGTGCAGCGCCAGAGTGGCAAGTAATGCCGTCCAAATCGGTGTCGAGGCAATCAACAAGCTGGCTGCGCCTGCGCTGACGCGCGTTTCTCCGTAATTGAGCGCCAGGTTATAGAACGTGATGCCGACGATGCCACAAACAGTCAGGCTGGGAATATCGCGAAGTTCAGGACGGCGAAAGTGCGCAAAAGCCGCATAAATGGCCAAGGTGAGCGAAGCGATAATGAAGCGTAAGACTGCGACCTGGCCGGGAGAATAGGCATGTAGGCCGGCGCGAATTCCGGCGAAGGCCGAGGCCCACAAGACCAACGTGGCTGAAAGGGCAAGGATTGTGCGAATTGTAAATTGCCGGATCAACGCCTTGTTCACCTTTAAGAGCGATTTTCATGCAATGGATGATTTGTGGCGAAGTATCGCCGCAAACTCTTCACTAATATAAGTCCGTGCGAATTCAGTGTGGGCGGACGGGAATGTCCGCCCTACACATCGGCTATATGCTCTTTTCCACTACGGCAATCGATTCTTCTAACGCGTCCATCGCGACATCGGCTTCTTCTTTGGTCACGATCAATGGCGGCGCAATACGAATGGTGCTGGGGCCACAACCGAGGAACAAAATGCCGCGCTCGAAGGCGAACTGTACGATTTCATCGCGCTGCGCGGCCGCATATTCTTTGGTTTTCTGGTCCTTCACGATTTCAACACCGATCATCAAACCGCGGCCTCGTACGTCTCCAACTACTTTGTGTCGATTCGGCCAGTCGGACATACGCTTGAGCATGTGGGCGCCGACCTCGGAGGCGTTCTTAAGCAATCTTTCGCCCTCGATAACGTCCAAAGTAGCCAGGGCGGCAGCAATGCAAACCGGATTGCCTCCGAAGGTGGAAGCATGGGAGCCGGGGATCCAGTCCATAATCTCGGCTTTGGTGATAGTCACGCCGAGAGGCATGCCGGAAGCAATTCCTTTTGCGGAACAGACGATGTCAGGTTGCACCCCGGTGTGCTCGACGGCCCACCACTTTCCGGTGCGGCCAACTCCGCTTTGCACCTCATCTACCACCAGCAGAATGCCGTGACGATCGCAAATGCGTCGCGACTCCTGCATGAAGACGGTTGGGGCGATCACGTATCCGCCTTCACCCTGAACCGGCTCGACAAAAATAGCCGCAACTTCCTCGGGCGGCAGAGTGGTGCGGAAGAGCTTGTCTTCGATGACGCGAGCGCAGCTCAGCGCAAATGTCTCGGGATCCTGCGTTCCGGCATCTCGATAGACATCGGGATAACGAATGTGGGTTACGCCCGGGACAAAAGGCGCGAAACGGCGCTTCTGCTGCGGCTTGGAAGCCGTCAGCGAAAGGGCACCCATCGTGCGTCCATGAAAAGCGCCGTAAAAGGCAATGACATTCTGGCGCTTGGTGTGGTAGCGAGCGAGCTTAAAGGCACACTCGATCGCCTCGGTACCGGAGTTGCCGTAATAAATCCGGTGTGGGCCGGGCATGGGAGCGATCTTGGAGAGCCGTTCGGCCAAGGTCACCATATTCTCGTAGTAAAAATCCGTGCCCGACATGTGGATCAGTTCGCCCGCTTGTTTCTGAATCGCGGCAACGACGTGAGGATGGCAATGGCCGGTAGAAACCACAGCGATGCCGGCAGAAAAATCGAAGAATTCGTTCCCGTCCACATCGGTGACAACCACGCCACGACCGCTCTTCGCGACCATGGGATAGGAGCGGGTGTAAGAAGGCGAAATAAATCTTTCATCTCCGTCAAGAACGCGCTTGGCATTGGGGCCGGGCAGAGCGGTCTTGAGCTTGGGTGCAACTAATGTGTTCGTCGGCATGGGATCCTCCAAAAACCAGTAGTCAGTAGTTAGTAGTCAGGGATCCTGACGCGCACCTTGACTGCGAATCGGCGCATCAGGTTCTCAGCAAAACCGGAGGATTGGAACTAGTCGCTACCGAAGAGGTTGGGACGAAGACGGGATGGCAGCACTGCCCGATAGCGGCGCGGACACACGAGAGAGCACAACCAGCACGCGGGTAGATGCGAATTGGAGAGCTGATAACGCATCGCTAAGCATTCCAAATTCAGTATAGCTCATTGTGAGTAGCTGCGTAACCCCCAATCGATAGTGAACATCAGTGTGCATTTTCATTTCGGATGCGTCGGTCAAAATGTCCTTCACGTCCTCTGTGGTCAATGCTAGTGCTATTTGTAACTCGAAAATACTTGAACCACAGAGGACACAGAGGTACACAGATTCAGACATGGACTCCGGTCGACAACCAACCCGGCTGGCAGTGATCTTTGCATTTGGGCTGGTGTATCTGTTCTGGGGTTCGACCTACCTAGCCATTGATATTGCGGTCGAACGGATCCCGCCTGCGCTGATGTGCGGTGTGCGCTTCCTGATCGCGGGCGTTTTCATGGTTGCGTTCTGCGGCATGCGTGGGAAAAAGATCTGGTACAAGCCACAGCAACTCGCCGAAATGGCTGCGGTCGGGGTTTTGTTGCTGCTCGGGGGCAATCTGACGCTTTCCTATGCCGAAACGCACATTGCGTCTGGGCTCGCGGCACTGATCATTGCGATTACCCCGCTATGGTTTTTGGTGCTGGATAGACTTTTGCTGGGCCATCACCGTATTTCTACGCGCGGCAAGGCCGGCCTCGGGCTAGGCATCTTAGGATTGATCGTACTTCTCTGGCCACAACTGGTGACAACAGGATCTTTAGGCCGCAGTGAATTGTGGGCATCGTTAAGCCTGATTGGAGGATCGTTCAGCTGGGCACTGGGCTCGGTTCTGGCCAAAAAATGGAAATCTCCTGATGTAGATCCCTTCTCAGCGATGGGGTGGGAGATGGTCGCAGCGGGGTTAGCCAATCTTGCCGTCGCTGCTGCTCTGAGCAATCTCTCGAGCGTGGTTTGGACTGTGCGCGGATTGGCAGCAGTTACGTATCTGGTGATCTGTGGCTCTTGGATCGGCTACACCGCCTATATTTGGCTGCTCGGGCATGTGCCCACGTCGAAAGTTTCCACGTACGCATATGTCAACCCGGTGGTTGCGGTGTTTCTGGGCTGGGTGGTGCTACATGAGCGCATTGATCGCTACATCCTCGCGGGCAGCGCGGTTGTGATTGCGGCGGTGATCCTTGTGACGAGTGCCGAAGTGAGTGGAGCGAAGGCTTCGGAGGAGATGCCCGCGGCGGAAACCACGGGCGATTAGGGATTCCGGCGGTGTACCGAATGGTTAAGTAATGTGACCGTGGCCCATGCGCGGAATCAGTGCCAAAGTGGCACTTACGTAATCTTCAATTAGTAACCACCCCGTCGCATACTGTCCCGCGTATGGGCAGCCTTCCCCAACGTGCACCGCGCGTCTATCTCGATACCGTGACGCCGGCCGTTCTGCGGTTTCAGGACGGCCAGCGTACTTCGGGTACTCTGCACGTGGTATCAGTGACAGGCGGCTTGCTCTCCCTCCCCACTCCCATTATTCAAGGGTCTCAGGTCAAGTTGATGTTCCTGACACGCACTGGGTCAGTGTTTGGCGGCGCAGAAATGCTGAGTCCAGTCACCAACGACCTGCAGCCCTTTAAGTTCGTTTCACTCGACTCCACGGATCGCCATCGCCTTGGCGCCACGATCCAGGAGTCGTTGCAACAGAACGATGAACAGCAATGGATTGAAAAATTCCGAGCGGCATCGGCGGATGAAAAGCGGTCGCGCAAGCCGTTTTTGAAAGCGTTATTCGGAACAGCGGCCTTGGCATTCCTGGCCTGGTTCAGCGCGGTTTACCTCCTCCACATTGATTGGCTGAAAAGATAGGGCGGTAATGACAACTGCTCTTGCCAATACGGCGCAAAATACGCGCAACTGGCCTCGCTACCACGTGCGCCTGCCGGTTCTTGTCTGCGCGGAAGGCGATTCGTCGAAAGTCTCGGTGCCCGGCCTTGCATGCGAGATCAGCCAGCGCGGAATGGCGCTTTACGGCGGTATCGACCTTTTGCCTGGGGACTTGATGGAAGTGCAGTTCCAGAACTCTGCGAAACTGCGCATCTCAGGGATCGTTCGCAATCGCTCGGGTTTTTGTTTTGGTCTGGAATTTCTGGACACGATGACGAGCCCGGAGGCGATCTCTGAGGTATTGGAGCCTGCCGAAGCCGAAGAGGCGAAGCCCAGCTGGAAAGCGTGGTTTGGCACCCATCGAGGAGATGTCGCGGTCGGCACGGCGGGCTTGTTACTGTTTCTGACCTTCTTAACTGCCGGTTCCCAAACCGCTCAATCATCTCAAGGCAATGGTTATCAGCCCTCCCTGACAATGTCTGAACGCATGCTGGTCGCGATGGGACTGGCGGAACCTCCATCGCCCCCAGTTGCGACCGGTAATCCGACTGCTCAAGTCTGGGTAGATACGCACACCGGGCTCTACTACTGCCCGGGAGAGGAACTTTACGGCAGATCGCAGGATGGGAGATTCACCACCCAACGGGACGCCCAGCTAGATCAGTTCGAACCCGCGGCACGCCGAAACTGCAATTAATCAAGTAGGTAGAGATGTTCTGGCCCGCTCGTGCCATGCCATCGTCGGGTCGTGCCATGCCTCCCGTGCGACCGTGCCATTGTCAGCTCTGAAGACCTGCCTCATCTTAGTAGTGCGTACCAGAAAAACCCAGGAAAACGGTAGGAAATGCTGGACGGCACACTAACACGGCAAGGCAATGCGATCAGCGTTGCGAGTTCTGCTGACAAGCAACGCCGCCGCTTGTCCATTGCGATCCTGCTGTTGATCACTGCGTTGGCCGTGATTTTGGTAAAGGATCGCGCCTACTGGTTCGGAAGCACCGAGACTGCTGCTCCGGAGGAAGAGCAAGTCGTCACTCCTGCGAGCACGCCCACCCAAGCGCCTACGTCTCCTTCGCCCGTTGCCGCCACTCCGTCTTCCAAGCACGTTGTCAATCATTCTGAACAGCCTCAGAAGCCCACCGGTGTAGTAAGTTCAGCAAAGTCGAATTCGGCTGAAACGGCTGCCGAAAAAGTCCAGATGGCATCGATCAATGCACCTCTGCCAAAGACCGAGTACCCGCTGCTTTCGGGACAGACCTCGGTACAAGGTTCGGTGTTGATGCAAGCGCTGATCGCTCCGGACGGTGCGGTAGAAGATCTGCGGGTCCTCAGCGGTCCGAGCATTCTGGTGCCGGCAGCACGGGAAGCTGTACGTCAATGGAAATTCAAGCCCTTCGTCCAGGATGGAACGGCAGTTGAGACTCAGGCCAGAGTAACCGTGAATTTCACGATTAATGTTTCGGATACGACCGCCCGTTATCAGCAACCGTCGAATACCAGCGACGGAGCGCTGTAAAATTCAGGCCGAACTGCTCTGCTCCGAGTTCCTCATTTGGGAACAAAGTCAATAACGGTAACAGCTTAGTTTCCTCGCGGAATCGGCGGTTGCGCAGCGCTAACTTTTACAATAGCCTTTGAGTATTAAGTAGTGCCATGAACCTCCCCATCAAGGAACCTTCCTTCATCCGGCCACAGGAGAAGGGGCGCATTACCGAATTGCCGCTGCGCCACCGCTCGCCGAGAATCCTGGTGGTAGACGACAATCCCGACACCATGTTGCTCATGCAGGAACTGCTAGAGACTCGGGGCTATGACGTGGTGACTGTTCCCGATGCGGAGCGGGCTCAGATCGAGCTACGGCGGCAACTTCCGGATCTTATTCTCTCGGATGTGATCATGCCGGGGAAATCGGGATATGAGCTTTGCCGGGAGCTCAAAGAAGACCCTGCGACCCGATTGATACCAGTGGTGCTGATTACCGGTCTAAGCGATCGCGAGGATAAGCTTCACGGCATCGAGGCCGGCGCAGACGACTTTCTGAACAAACCTATTTTTTCCGAGGAGTTGTTTGCCCGGGTGAAGTCGCTGCTCAAGCTTAAGGAATTCACGGATGAACTGGAGACGGCGGAATCTGTGCTTTGCACTTTAGGTTTGAGCGTGGAAAGCCGGGATCCGTACACGGTGGGTCATTGCGAACGACTGGCCGAGAACGCAGCGAACCTGGGGCGCCATCTTGGTTTGGATGAGGACTCAATTGTGGCATTGCGCCGCGGCGGATACCTTCACGATTTAGGGAAGATCGCCGTGCCGGACGAAATTCTGAAGAAAGGAAGCAATCTGACTCCTGACGAGTGGGCAGTCATGAAGCAACATCCGGTGACCGGAGAAAACATCTGCCGTCCACTGAAGTCTTTGCGCCTGGTGCTTCCTATTATTCGCAGCCATCATGAGCACTCGGATGGGAGCGGTTACCCGGACGGATTGCGGAAAGAGGAAATTCCGATTCTGCCCCGAATTCTGCAGGTGGTTGACGTCTATGATGCGCTCTGCACGGCGCGCCCCTACAAGCCCGCGCTGAATCACGATGAAGCCGCCGTGACCATGCGGCGCGAGGCCCAGTCGGGGCTGTGGGATGAAGAACTGGTAAATGAGTTCTTCTCCATGCTGCATCGCCGGGTTGCGTAGCAAGAGAAATCGAACTCGCATCTTCTGACAAGACCAGTTCTCTATATAAAATTCTGTGTTTTAGTGTTGGCCAACAAAGAAGGATGATCGTGGCGTTGCTTGCCGGCCCCTACCTACAGCATCGTGCTTCCCGCGTACAACGAGAGCCAGCGAATTGCCGCGACAATTGAAAAGATCCTGGCCTATGCCAATCTGCATGCCTGGAGCGCAGAAATCATTGTCGTCAACGATGGTTCAAGGGATGACACAGCAGAGATCGTGCGGAAGTATGCCAGCAAGAATCCGATGCTGCGATTGATCGAGAATCCCGGGAACCGGGGCAAGGGCTTCAGCGTGAAGAATGGAATGCTCCACGCGGATGGTAAGATCCTCCTGTTCAGCGACGCCGATCTTTCTTCCCCGATTGCTGAGGCCGATAAACTGTTTGCCGCGATTGATGAGGGAGCCGACGTAGCGATTGGTTCCCGGTGGTTGAAGACAGAACTGCAAATTCAGCGGCAGCCATTCTATCGACAGATTTTCGGTCGCGTATTCAACCTGGCGCTGCGGGTTGTACTCGGCTTGAACTTTAAAGACACGCAGTGCGGCTTCAAGGCGTTTACACGCTCTGCCGCGATGCAGCTTTTTCCTGTGCAGAGGATCGAGCGCTGGGGCTTTGACCCGGAGTTACTGTACTTGGCGAAGAGGTGCGGCCTCATGGTTGCGGAAGTACCGGTTGCGTGGTCCCATCGCGAAGGTACCCGAATTAACCCTGTACGCGATGGCGTACGGATGCTGGGAGAGATGTTCATCATTCGATGGAATGCGCTTACGGGCAAATACGCTGCAAGCGGCAAGGGGAGCCAGCCCTCATGACTGGGGCGGCGGGGGCATTCCTGCCCGCGTGGTGCGGACACGCGTCCGCCTTACACTAGGAAGCTTTCTGGACGCGAGCTAAGGGACGAACAGTAATACCCTTGCCTGCGCGGAAAACCATCGTCATCCAGCGTGAGCAATCGTTACAAAGCCAGAAAAACTCGATCTTCCGCATTGTTTGGCTAAGGTCGGTTCGGAAATGTGTATCCCGGAGAATTTCGCGTCCATCCCAGCGAAATAACTTTCCTTGATGAAGGTAGAGAAAGCGGTTGGAACAATCTGGATTGGCGCACTTCGACAACATGGCCGTTCCGAAGAGAATGGATGACAGTGATTTTACACCCCGGGGGGAAGAACAGGAGTTCTAAACTGGGCCGGTAAGATTTTGCTACCAGGGCCTGAATTTTTCGATTTTCAGGTGATCGCGGCGGCTCTGGTTGTCTTCGCGAGCGTTTATTTCTACGCATCGCTGGATAGCCGTTTTCAATTTGTATTGATCATCGTCATGAAGAGTCGTGAAGCAGAACGGCTGCAAACTCCAGTTCAGGGGATTCAGCATCTTGGCGGTGCCGAAGACGGATCCGCTAGGGCCTACAAACATCAATTTCACGATCGAGTTCGGCATGATCGGACGCGATAACCCCAGCAGGCCACCACTGACTGAAACCAACTTGAGAGTTGCGGTCGTCCTTCCACCATCAGAAAAACGAAGAACGGTGGGCGTTAACTCGGGAAAACTTACCCGTGGTCCAGCACGTCGATGACGCTGCTCAGGAGATTTTGTTGGCGGAATCGAAGGCATAGGTTCTACGATCCAGTATGCCCTGCATGCATGGATAAACGAAGGTTACGTCAGACCTTGTACGCACCGCACGATATTTGCCATAGCTTCGGCGACAGCCGGCCTCATGGCGAATTCGGGGTAGCTATTTCTTTGCTGCTTCAGTGGCCCACTTCGCTAAAGTTGCCAGAAAAGGGTATGCGGTCTGCGGCGCTTGAATCTCCCCCTGCAGTGAGGCCTGTGGGGTCACCATATGACCGTAGAACTCACGGGTGCTGTCTTTGTCCTGCTTGACAACCGCGCCGTCGAGGACGGCTCCCGCAAAGATGCCCCGGGCGCGGGAATAGCTAAGAATTTGCGCGCGCAATTTCCAGTCAGTATCGGCAGCAGCGGTGCGCCCTACTGGGCCGGCGGCGACGCTGGCATCACCGCCGAGCTTGAACTGGCTCGAAAGCAGTTTGCGCATGCCGTCCTGATTCATGATCAGCATGACCAGATCGACGGCCTGGCCGCCAATCTGAAAGCCAAAACTTCCGCCCTCCATCACGAAAAATGCAGGTGCACTCCAGCCTTTGGGGGTGCGGCAACTGGCGACGCCGCGGCCATAGCGGGCGCCAACGATGAAGCCGCCGTTCAGCATGCTGGGGACAACCGCGACGCACTCGGCAGATCCCAGAACCTCTTCGGGGATGCCCTGGTCGGGAGCGGCTTGAATCTCGGTTAACACATCGGCCGCGCCCTGGACACGGTCCGCAGCCTTGCCGCTAGCGGTGGGAGTGGCAGTTGCGACGAGCGTTACACCAGCGATGAAGCAGAACAGCGCAAATTTCCTCATTTCGTAGCTCCCCTTTGCGGAGTCTCAACCCCATTCTAGGTAGTTTGTTCTTGTGAAAGTTGCGGCGTTTTCGGGGATTTGTTGACTATATGGGAACGTGCGGGGCAAAAAATTCGGGGTCGGCAACGGTGATCCTAATCTCCGCTCCCAACCCCGTCTCCCAGGTTCTGTGGTAGGTGAGACGAGTATGGGTGCAAAGGCAAAAGCGGGCAAGATTACCAGGGTCACTGTACCTTGGTAACGTCGCTATCGCGTGCGCTCGATTGAGGTTGGTGGAGCTACGTCTACCGAACGCGATGATTTCTGACTTTTACGCAGCTATCCAGTGAGTGCGCTCGATGATGGTGGGTGGCTCGTAAGTTTTTCCACGCGCCAGACGTCTCTCTTCGCGGCGTGCCGTGCACAAGAAAACCGGACCCAAAATAGCAGCTATCGTACGTGAGAAAAAGCCGGACTCGTCCTTAAATTCCTGGCGCAAGGCCCGGATCCGCTCACTACCCTGCTGATTCACCTTTCGGAATTGCCGCTCCATTGCCCATAGCGCTGAACTGTAGACTCCGCTCAGCCGCTGCATCTCGCGAGCAAAGCGATCGCGCACTCGGACATCTGGCCAGTCTTTGTAGCGTTTCCAGCCCGCTAATAAAGTACTCGCCATTCGATACAGGCTGGGTCCGTTGAGTTCAAAATCGCGCCAGAAGGCCCAATCCAAGTAGCGTTTGGAATCGTCGCGCGAAATCGCGGCATGATGAAAATTGAACTTGAACTGGCCGTGGATGTCGGCGTAGTCCATGTCAGGAAGGAGGCGCCCTTCGTCCGCCATCTGCTGATACAGTGGAGTCCCCGGCACGGGTGTGTAGAGCATGAATTGGTGAAAATCCGTATTGTGGGAGACTGCATACTCGATCTCCGCGCGGATATTGTCCGGGGTATGATGCTCCAGGCCAATAATGGTCGAACCCTGAACGCGAATTCCGTGCTCGCGTAATTCGCGCGTCAGTTGGCGAGTCTGGACGCCATCCAGTTTGCTATACACAGCCTGCGGCGACTCAAGTCCCATCCACAACCAGGAGACCCCCAGCTCTACCAATTCCTGCATGGTGTATTTGCGCACCGCATTGGCCGAGGCGAAGACCGCCAGCGACCAAGTTTTACCGGCTCCCTTCATGAGTTCCAGCAGGCGCATAGCCCGGTGACGATGGAGCAGAAAGTTTTCGTCCATGACGAAAAAAGAATGGACCTTAAGTTCGTTCTCCACGCGGTTCATCACTTCAAAAAGTTCGTCGCCGGTATCGAAGAAGTTCACAAATTTCCCTTTGCCGCCGAAAAACGCCGAGGTCGTGCAGAAGTTGCAGCCCATCGGGCAGCCCACGGAAGGGATAATCGTTGCCGCGGTCGCGCCTCTTCGATCGGGAAGGGGGATTCCCATCATGCGCGTGCGCATGCCGGAGACAATAGCGGGATGACGGATCGGCGCCGTTTCGTCCTCTCCCAGATATCGTCGCATCCAGGCAATCCCTTCACCCCGCACAATGTGATCGGCGTCAATCATCGCTTCAATGCGGGGGATGGCGGTAACATGGCCGCCGACGACGATCGTTGATTTCGGGGAAATCTTGCGGATAATACGACACATCTCACGTACTTTTCCGACGTTGACGATGATCGACGAAATGCCGACCACGTCATAGCGATAATTCAGCAGTTCGTGGGCGAAATCTTCCCGCGTGGGAAAATCCAGCACCGTGCACGGGGCGGAAATATTGGCTTGGATGAGCATGATTCCCCAGGAACGATGAAACATACGCAGCGAAAAGGCTCCCTGGGCCCGCGTCACCTGGTTGTGATAAAGCTCCATCGGATTAATGGAGCGGCTGCCAAACTCGTCGTCTTGCGCGTAGGGACCGAAGACGGAACTCAGCAGGATGCGGGCTTTGGTGCCTTTTGGATGGGTGCTACAAGCTTGAACAGGAATGGGTGCGGCATGAATTTCCACGGGTCATCCGTTTCTCCCCACATGCCATGTCGCTATCGTAAACCGGGTAAGCTTTCGGAGAATGGCCTGAAACGAAGAAATACAAAAGAATTACAAATGGTGGGACATCCGAAACGTTGATCGGAGTAGAAACTCGCCCAGAATTCAGCCGGTATGAGCTATTTCGCGGATACCAGGGAATGCGTGATGGCGTGAACCGATAATGCGATGCGGTTCTGGACGCCGACTTTGCGCATCAGTTTGGCGACATGCGCTTTTACGGTGCGCTCCTCGATGCCCAGTGCTGCGCCGATCTCTTTGTTGGAGCGGCCAGCGACGAGCATATCCAGGACTTCCTTTTCGCGATCGGTAAAGCTCACACGTCCAGCTGGGAACACGCGTCCGGGAGCTGAAGACACGCGCTCAATGAACATGGAGAGAACACGGCGCGGCGCCCAAACGGAACCGTCGTTGACCACGCGAATCGCTTGCACGAACTCGGATGGCGAAGCTGCCTCATCCACATAGCCTTTCGCGCCCGAAGCAATCGCCTTGAGAATGGTTTCTTCATCAATACCGGAACCGGTGACGATAATGCGCAGATCCGGACGGCTGGCTTTCAGGCTGGCCATGACGTCGAACAAATTGTGGCCGTTGCGGTTGCCCAGCAAAATCAGGTCAACGTTTTGCAGCAAGCTGATTTCTGGCAGCGTGGCGGCGATGAGTTCGAAATCGGGTTCATTGTCGAACAAAGCCCGGAACCCCACGAAGCGCAAGGGATCGCTTTCAACAACAGCGATACGAATCGGATTTTTCTTAGCTAACGCGGTTTTGGTGGCCGATGCAGATTTCATAGCTGGTCCAGATCGCTGGATGGACTTAGCATAGACGCATCTGAACCGACCACAAAGCCTGTAAGCCACTTTAAAATTACGGGAGTAACATACATAAATGAGGCTGAAGGGACTGAAACGGATGCTAATACGGTGGTTGCAACTTCCGCTTACGTTGGTAATGATCGCGTGCTCATTCACTGTGGCTGCGCAGGAGCCGAGCGCGCCCGCTCAAGCGCCCTCGCCACAGACCACGTACCAACCGAAGTTTCCAGGAGATCCGGCACGCTCGGATTCTGAGGCCAATGCTCTCGGCTACATGCGGACCGTAATTCGCGCGCAAAAGCTCTATAACAAGAAGAACGACAAGTACGCGACTTCCCTGGCAGATCTCGTTCACACCGGGAATTTCACGCGCCGAATGCTGAATACCGATCGGGGTGACTACACGGTTCAGTTCCGCTCAAAAAAAGATGGCTACGAGTTGACGATGGTGCCGAAGCAACCAGAAGATGCCATGCATCGCTCTTTTTACGCCAATGAAGATGGTGTGATCCAGGCGGATGAAACGAAAACAGCAGATGAGAACTCTCCAAAATTAAAGTGATCGCGCGGGCTAACCCTGCCGGATCTCGGCGGCTTTTCCGTCGCGGAATGTGATGCTCATGGGCTTGCCGCCATTTGGGTAATTTACCGTCTTCACATCCGCACTGCTGGAAGGCTCAGGAATGCCCATGCCGATGGCGAAATCCGACTGCAGTTCGCTCATGCCCGGTTTTACCTGGTGCTGATCAATGGCTTGCCAGACGTCGGCCGACCAGTGTTTGTAGAGCTCGTGCGGATCCTGAATGTATAGCATTTCGTCGGAATAAATCTGGTAATTGCCGTTTTTCAGCGAGCCGATGGGAAATGCACAGGGTTTGCCATCATTTTCAAACACAGCCATGACTTGCTGCTCATCCGGTGAGCCAGGCGTGCGATCGAGCACCACATCTTCGATAGAAAGCTTTTGCAATGGCAGCAGCTTGCCAGCTTCATGCGCAAAATCGGCATGGTGGTTTTCGTATGGATAGTAGGTATATCGATAACCTTCTTTGACCCAGACGGGCTGCAGTGTCAGTTGCCGCGCGGATTTGAGATCGTAAGGATAAAGCTTTTTCGGAATGACGTAGTAGTCGGGATCAAGAGGTTTGCTTTGCAGCCTGAGATGGGCCTCGGCCCTGGCAGCATGGCGCTCATAAAGAATGTAGACCGTGCGAGCGCCGGCGATAATGATCGCGAACACCAGCACGAGCTGTATTTTCTGCTTGGTCTCAGGGGTCATCGTATGGAGCGGGATACGTCAGCTCCGCAGCAAAGCTTCATACCAGTTCGAGCCCCGATGCTCCGCTGCCTCCGCTAGACGTTCACCGACCCTGGAGACGACTTCCAGGAACGTGTTGCCACGCTCGACGTAGTCCGGCAGCCGCTCGCGGATTTCTGCGAACTTGTCCGGATACTCGGAGGCAAGGGTCGCCAATCCGACCCCGGCCAGGATGACCCCCGCGGTTGGTTTCCCTTTCAAGAACATGATCACGGCCGTGCCGGCCGAACCAGCTAATAATGCGCGCTTCCAAGCTTCCACCTTGCCCTCCAATCGATTTCACGGAATCGAGATAAACAGTACTTTATACTCTCTGCGGAGAATTTTGATGCTGAAAACCAGGAAAGCGATTGGGGTTTGTGCTCTGTTTTCTTCGTTGTCCGCCAGTCTCGCCATCAGTCAGAACAAACCGCGGGCACGAGATTTAGGTGTTCCGTTCGACGGCAATCCGGGCACGCTGAACGCAATTACAGATGTAAAGGGCGTGGAAGTCGGCCACACGACGCTGATTTCCGGTACCGGACAGTTGAAAGTTGGCGTTGGGCCGGTTCGCACCGGGGTTACGGCTGTTTTTCCCCGGGGAAAGCAATCGTCAGACTCGGTTTTTGGAGCCTGGTTCACGCTCAATGGAAATGGCGAAATGACCGGGACGACGTGGGTGGAAGATTCCGGATTTCTCGAGGGGCCAGTGATGATCACCAATACGCACAGCGTTGGGGTAGTTCGGGATGCGGTGATCGCCTGGAGAGTGAAACATGGGCATCCTGATATGCAGGGTTACTGGTGGTCTTTGCCGGTTGTTGCGGAAACATGGGACGGCTATCTGAACGATATTAATGGCTTCCATGTGAAGCCGGAAGATGCTTTCCACGCACTGGATACGGCGAGCGGCGGGCCGGTTGAGGAGGGCAGCATAGGCGGCGGCACGGGGATGATCTGCAATGAATTCAAGGGCGGAATCGGTACATCCTCGCGCGTCCTGGATGCCAAGCATGGTGGTTACACAATCGGCGTGCTGGTGCAATGCAATTATGGCCGGCGCGACCAACTGCGCATCGCTGGGGTTCCCGTGGGAAAAGAGATTCCCGGGCACGTTTACGACGACGACACTGGATCGATTATCGTTGTTGTGGCCACGGATGCTCCGCTGATTCCCACGCAATTGAAGCGGGTCGCTCGGCGGGTTTCGCTCGGGCTCGGCAGAGATGGCAGCTATTCCGGGGATGGATCGGGTGACATTTTCATAGCCTTCTCGACGGCCAACACCGGAGCCGGGGGATCGAAAGGCTTGCGTCAGGTCAGTATGTTGCCGAATGAGCAGCTTGATCCTGTTTTTCTAGCTACGGTTCAAGCGACGGAGGAAGCGGTGGTCAACGCTATGGTTGCGGCGGACACCATGACTGGGATTGATAATCACACAGTTCAAGGGTTGCCGCATGATCGTCTGCGGGAGATCCTGAAGAAATATAACCGGCTGGCGCAGTAGCCAGTTCCCGCGGATAAACATGACAAATTGGTCTTAGTAGATGGTGTATCCGGGAGCGGGATTGCGGATATCCGGTTTTGATCCCATCAACAGCAACGCACCCATTCTCTTGAACGCGCGCAAGTCTTCCAAGCTGTGAAACGACTTGGTCTGGTAATCGTCGGGAGTGGGCGTGTCGTCCGGGATTCGGAGGGCTTCTACCTTCTCGAAGGCATGCTTCTTAAGCAGGTCGATATATTCCGCTTCGGACTTCACATGCACAGGCACCTTCAGCTTGTCGACCCATTGCAGGGAATAAGGATTGTCCTTGTAGAGATTAATCAGAATAAACAGGCGTCCGTGCGGCGCCATGATGCGAAACAACTCTGCCAGGGCGCGCTCCTGGTCGGGATAGTAGTAGAAGGATTCGACCGAAAGCACCTTATCGAAGAAGTTTTCTTCCCAAGGAATCTGCTGGGCTGATCCGCACACGTAAAGAATATTTTCGAAATCAGACGATGCGGCCCGGGCGCGCCGGATCATTTCGTCGGAAACATCCAACCCGATGACCTGGCCGAAGCCTTCCGGCCCCTCGCCGACCAAACGAGCGAGCAAGCGCGTGGCCCAACCGGCGCCGCATCCCAGATCCAGCACCCGTTCGCCAGGGTGAAGATTCATCAGCCGGATGGTTTTCTCGGTGATGTTAAGGTGATGGCGCTCCATCTTCTCGCCTTCACCCTCGGCAGCCCAGCGATTGAATTCGACCTGAAGCTGCTCATCGGGACTGGGTGGTTTTTCTGGCATAGTTCCTGACATTTAGTTGCGAGCCGCACGCACGGCTCGGGATGACAAGCTCAGTTAGGGCGAACTTAGTGCGTCTTCGCGCCATTTACACACTCGAGGATTTCAGCCTCACTCAGAACGTGGTTAGATTCCTTGGCACGCTTGTAAATCTTTTCGACCAGTTCATCTGAATCCGGCATGGAGTGGCGTTCCAACCAGAAGTGAATATTGGACCTACCGCTCATGGGACCGATATCGATCACTTGTTCCAAGCCAAAAACGTGAGCCGGCACACCGGAGTAAACAGTGTTTGCAAGCTCGACGTCATTCTTCTTGTAAGCTTTGATTACGGCGGAAGCGTGCACTCCGGTAGCGGTGCGGAAAGCGTCTTCGCCCACGACAGGATAGTTAATAGGAATGGGCACGCCAGTGGCGCGCGATACCGCCTGGCAATAATCTTTGAGTTTTGTAAGATCCTGGTCTGCCCACGGAGGAATGCCCATGAGCCGAAGGTTCACCAGCATCTGATCCATCTGGGTGTTGCCGACCCGCTCCCCGATTCCTATTGCGGTGGCATGCACGCAATCCGCCCCGGCGACGAGAGCCGCCATCGAATTGGCAATTGCCAGTCCCCGATCGCAGTGGCCGTGCCAGTCGACGCGAATCTTTTCACCGCTAGGCTTCACGATTTCATCGAGTACAAACCGAACCAACGCGAACGTACCCATGGGCGTTGCGTGCCCGGCCGTATCGCAGATCACAATGGCACGGGCGCCGCAATTAATCGCGGTGGTATAGAGTCGGCGTACCATCTCGGGATCGCAACGAGTCGTGTCCTCGGTAACGTACATAGCGTCGAGCCCGAGGGAAATCGCGTACTTGACCGCAGTTTCGGTGGTGCGTAGCAGAAAATCGTCGGTCCAGCCTTCGGTATAGCGGCGGATCGGGCTGGAACCGAGGAATGTCGCCGCTTCGATTTTTAGCCCGGTGCGCTGCACAATTTCGGCAATCGGTCGAATGTCATTCTCAACCGTCCGAGCCGCGCAGTTGGCCCGAATGTTCATTTTGTGCTGAACGATCTCGCGAGCCAACGCTTCGGTATGTTCGCATGCACGCGCGCCGGCACCAGGCAGGCCGAGGTCGAGAGAATTAATTCCCAACGCCTCCATCAGGTGAAGAATTGTGATTTTTTCCTCAATGGAGGGATCGCGAACCGACGGCGACTGCAGGCCATCGCGCAGAGTCTCATCGTTCAGCAGCACGCTGTGAGCCGGACGCAAGGAAGCGGGATGGATCTGGTTCCAATCGTAGATGAGTTCGGATTTCATTCGAAGACTTACCAGGCTCTACCCTGGGCGAGGGAGTGGGCCCGCATGATGAATCTTTATCTTTCCTTCCCAGGGATGGTCAGGCCAAACACCGAAGTCTGCCCCTCACCTGCCACGCTGGTTTGCGCCTCGTCAGCGTTGGGCAGATAGAGGGTCTTGCAATGCTCGCAGCGGTACACCTCCGCGTCACGACCCCAGGCTTTTTGCACATCTCCACATTCCTGCTCCAAGACATCGGTCACATAAAACCAGCGCTTGAGATGGCCGCCGCAAAACTTTCCCTTGGCGTCCTTTTCATTACAGGAGCGCTGTCCCAGCTTCTTAACTTTGACTTTATGATTCGGTAACTGCGGTGCGGTTTGCATTCCTGCAGCGGTGGTGGCCAAGGTATCCCTCGTATGAAGTGGTCAGCGCCGCGTTTTGGGCGGCAAGGATTTATTTTACTCGAAACCCGATTCGGTTAGTGACTTGTCGGAACGAGGGCATTGTGCGCTGTTTCTGGATTTTGGGGTCGTCTACGGCCCTGTTCGACCTCGACCACGCGAGGATCGAGGTTTTTTCCTGCTAGTCTTCGCGTTCTTTTCCACTCTGATCTTCCAGGCTGCGTGTAGCGCGCCTGCCAGCAGGTCCTCACTCGCTTTTGCCAGACGGATATGAGTCGCTCCCATCCTTCCCCATCCACCCGGAACGGGCAGGAAAACTTGCGGCATTTCTTGCACGAAATCCGCCTGTCAGGGTGGCGAAGATCCTACCGCCCACGCGAAAGTCAACCGCCCCCATGTGCGAGCCTTCCTCCGCGCCTTCAAGGCTTAAAGCAATCCGGCGAAAATCCCCAGTATTCATCATTAAATACCCATCTGCCACGACCGCAACCCCAGGCTATCTGAAGTCAGAATTCGCGTTTGGGCGGAGTCTGCTCCGGACCAACGCGGCCGGTGACGATATCTGCGACAAAGTAATTTTCTCCTTTGATCGGAGAGCCTGCCAAACGACGCAACATTGCAAGCTGACCAACATGGGTCAAGGCGTCGGCGATCGGACCTTGAAAAAGCTTTTCCGCAGGGGTTTGCAGAGGCGCTGACGAGGCAAGGTAATCGTCGAAATTCTTGACGGCTGTAAAGAAGCGCTGCACCTCCTGGTTCCAGGGCTGCGGCGTGGAATCCTTCCACTGGCGCGTGCCGTTGGCCATGGAGAGCGCCCAATCCATTAGATCGCCAATATGCGCAACAAGTTTGGCGGGCGTTTTCTGGGCGCCGTTAAAATCGGCGAACTCGGGGGGAGCTTCGCGCACAGTTTTCGCCGCGCGGTAGGAAAGCGTGGCCACAGTATGCCGCAACAGTTCTCTTTTCGGATCGTTAGAGCTCGTCATAGTTGTTCCAGGTTGTTGATATTTCAGAGCAGTGAAGAATACATCAACTGGGGTGGTGAAATGCATAGATCCTTCGCTCCGCTCAAGATGACAGACGGAGCGAGGGTTTAAACAACTGCAAGCTCACGTTAGAGCTTGCCTCTCAGGCGAAAGGTGCCGGCGGTGAGCCGGGCGCCGCGCAAGCGCTTTGCCCAATTACGCGCAAACATCAGATCAATGACACCTTCCATCTGGCGGGTAAACTTTTCGCCGTAGCCGTACCACCAGGACTTTTTCTTACTTCCTAACAGATCCACGTCCACATACTTGACCCGAACCATTTCTTCCAAGCCGAAGTGCCCATGAGTGCGGCCTAAACCACTTGCCTTTACTCCTCCATGTAAGGCTTCGCTGATTCCGAAACAGGAGACGCAGTCATTGATCATTACAGTGCCGGATTGGATTCGACTTGCTACGAGCTGGCCACGTGCACGATTGCGCGTCCAAACGCTGGCGCCCAGCCCATAATCCGAATCATTGGCGAGGCCGATCGCGTCGTCGTCATCATCAAAGGGCATGATCGGCAGCACCGGACCAAACGTTTCCTGGCGCATGATTTTCATTTTGTGGGTCACGTTCACCAGCACGGTGGGAGCATAGAAATTCGCACCCAGGGTTGGAAGGCGCTTGCCGCCGGCGAGCACTCGCGCCCCACTCGCGACTGCATCTTCCACCTGTGATTCGACAATCCCTAATTGTCGCTCGTGGATCATCGGGCCGACGTCCGTGTCGGGATCCAACCCGTTGCCGACTCGGAGTTGACTGGCTTTGCGAACGCAAACTTCGACGAACCGCTCGTACAAGTTGCGATGCACGTAGCAGCGTTCGACCGAGAGGCACGCCTGACCGGCGTTCATAAATGCACCCCAGACCGCGCCGCTGGATGCGACTTCCACGTCGGCATCATCGAGCACGAGCATCGGATCTTTGCCGCCGAGTTCCAATACAACCGGAAGGAGGCGGGCAGCCGAAGCTTTTGCGATTTGCTTGCCTGTGCTCACGCTTCCGGTGAAAATCAGCTTGTCGATCTCCGCATTGACCAGCGCCGAACCCGTACTGCCGTCACCTACAAGAACCTGCAAGACGTTCTGGGGGACCCCCGCTTGGTGGAGCAAGTCAGCGAGTTCAAGCGCAACCATGGAGGTAAACTCCGATGGCTTCAACACCACCGCATTACCCGTCACCAATGCTCCCAAAGTCTCAGTCGCGGGGGTTGAAAAGGGATAATTCCAGGGCGAGATGATTCCGACTACTCCGTAAGGTTGGCGAAGGATCCGGCCGACCTTCGTCTTCATCGCCAGGTTGCCGTGGGGTACGGGTTCGTGGCGCAAGAAGCTTTTCGCGTTTTCCATGCAGAAGCGGGCCGAATCCAGAACAACCAGCACTTCCGTCAAAAGTGCTTCCCCCACCGGCTTACCGGCCTCGCAGGCGATCATGCGGGCAACTTCCGTCTTCCTCTCATGGAGTAATCGCTGGAAATTGCGTAGGACGGCGATGCGCCCATGCACACCAACTTCATCCCATGCCGACTGGGCCGATCGCGCGCGGGCGACGACTGACAGCACCTCCTGGGCGTTGACCGATTCAAATTCGCGCAGAACTTCGCCTGTCGCGGGATTGACTGAAGTGATCCTGGTACCGCAAGTTTGAAGATCGGCGGACATGGCGAGCGCAGAACAATTTAACCACAGGCAATAGGGAGGACACAGTGATTGGCTTCAGTATTCGACCGAAACCAAGTAGAGACCACATGCGGGTACCGTGGCTCCCGCCGCTGCACGGTCGCGAGCCGCCAAAATGCGTGTTACGTCTTGCGGCTGCAGAGTACCTTTACCGACCAGCACAAACGTCCCCACGAGGTTCCGCACCATGTGGTGCAAGAAACCGTTTCCTCGCACCGTGTAGATCAGTTCCTCTGCGGAGTTATCCCATTTCGACTCGAAAATTCGGCGGACATTGGATCGAGCCTCGTGGCAATCGCGCTCGGGATCGACAGCGGCAAAGGATGTAAAGTCGTGTTCCCCAGTCACGAAGGCGGCTGCGTTCTGCATCGTAGTTTCGTTGAGTGGGTATGGATAGTGCCAGGTATAGCGGCAAAGAAAAGGAGGACAGACGGCGCCTCGGAATATTCGATAGCGATAGGTCTTGCCAGTGGCGGACTTGCGGGCGTGAAATTGTGCGGGAACATCAGCGGCCTCGACAACGCGGATCGAAGCCGGCAGGACATCGTTCAACGCTTTGACCCAGTTCTCTGATGGGATTGATGATTCGGTTGTAAAGCTTGCGGCCTGAGCCAGCGCATGGACCCCTGCGTCGGTACGCCCCGAGCCCTGCGGCAATACTTTTTCGCCAGTGATCCGTCCAATAGCTGAGGCCAGTGTGCCTTGAATGGTTGGTGAGTCTGGCTGTATCTGCCATCCGCAGAAGTCAGTGCCATCGTAAGCGAGCACAAGCTTGATGTTGCGTGTCATGCGGCTGAACCGGCCTCAATATAGATACCAAAGCTCAGGTTCTGGCGGCCAAACCGGCCTCCCGTAGTCAGCTATACTATTGCATTTCACTCAGCATTCTGTGATTGCGGTTCCTTCCATGCCACAAAGTTGAAACTAGCGAGATGTGTTCTGCGTAACTACACTGTTGCGAAGTGTCTGTTCTAGCCGCTCTTGGAGATAAAGGAATGACCTTACTAGGTTCGAAACCTGTCAAATATCTATTTTCCGCGATTCTCATCATTACCGGTGCAACTGCCGCTTGGACACAAGACTCAACCAATGCGCCCACCGCGGCCCAACCTACGCCGGTGCAGGCGCCGCAGCCGCAGAATTTTCGGAATGTAGATTATTCCAAGCCCCGTGCAGCCTTTCCCAATGTGCTCGCGCCCTACGAGGCGCGGCATGTGCCGCCACCAAAGCTGAGCAATACAGCGCTTCTCGATCAGCTCATGCATGACGGAAAGATCATGCTCTCGATTGATGACGCGGTTGCGCTTGCCCTCGAAAACAACCTGGACATAGCAATTTCGCGGTACAACCTGAACATCGCCGATACCGATGTTCTCCGTGCGAAATCGGGGGCGAGCATCCTGGGAGTGAATTTTGGAGTGGTACAAAACACACCCGGGGGAGGCGTGGGCGGACTTGGAAGCACTGTGGGTTCTGGCACTGGCGGCACGAGCGCGGCGGCTGGAGGTATTGGCGCCGGCACAGCCGGATTGGTGACGTCGACGTTGGGCATCGGGGCTCCGGTCAACAGCTTTGATCCGGTTATCACCAGTAATCTGCAGTGGGACCACAACAACAGTATTGCGAGCAGTCTTTTCACCGGGGTTCCGGTCCTGGCGCAGAACACACAAACGTACAATTTTGGCTACAACCAAGAATTGCAATCGGGAACAAATCTGTTTGTCGGCTTCAACAACAGCCGCATCACCACTAATGGTCCGTTCACAAACTTTAGTCCGCTGATCAATTCCTTCTTCCAGTTCCGGGTGACCCAGCCTCTGCTACAAGGTTTTGGTTTTCTGCCAACTACGCGCTTTATCCGCATTGCCAGAAACAACCGCGAAATCTCTGATGTGGCTTTCCGGCTGCAAACGATTACGACGGTAGATCAGATCGAAAACATGTATTGGGACCTGGTCTTCGCCTACGAAAATGTGCGGGTGCAGAAGGAATCGCTGGCATTTGCACAGAAGACATTGTCGGATACGCAGAAGCAGGTGCAGATCGGAAGTCTCGCCCCAATTGAAGTGGTGCGGGCGCAAAGTACGGTCGCGGCGGACCAGCAGAGTCTCATCACGGCGGAAAATAACCTGCAGCTTCAGCAGCTGCTGATGAAAAATGCGCTGAGCCGGACGTTGCAGGATCCGGTTCTGGCGGATGCCGAAGTGATTCCGACTTCTACGATGAAGCTCCCTGAACAGGAGCCCATCGTCCCCACGGAGGATCTGGTAAATGATGCGCTGAATCATCGGCCGGAGCTAGCGGAATCGCGAATCGACTTATCCAATCGCGAAATCAACAATAAAGCAGTGCGAAATTCCATGCTACCCACGCTGAACGCATTTGCGTACTACGGCGGATCAGGATTGGGAGGAGCGCAGAATTCTGCGAATCTGTGCGCGAATCAGGGGGCAGCAATCCGTTCGTTGGGCTTCTGCTCCGGTCCAGATCCGGATTTCAATAATCGCGTTCTGATTCGGGCCTCCGCCACCGTGGCCTACAACAGCGCCTTGAATGAACTCGTCAATTCAACCGCACCGGACAAGGGCCTTGGACTGACCCTGAATATTCCGATTCGCAATCGCGACGGACAAGCAAACCAGGTCCGCGCCGAGTTGGAATATCGCCAAGCACAAATGCGTTTGCAGCAGATTGAAAACCAGATCCGGATTGAAGTCCGCAACGCACAATTTTCGGTCACTCAAAACCGCGCGGCAGTGGATTCCGCTCGGGCTGCGGTTGAACTGGGGCGACAGTCGCTGGAAGCGGAGCAGAAGAAGCTGGTCCTGGGCGCATCTACCAGCACGCTGGTTTTACAAAACCAATCGGCAATGGCGACTGCGGAATCGACGTTGGTTTCTGCGATGGCTAATTACGAGAAGGCGCGTCTCGAACTTGATCGAGCAACCGGACTTCTTCTGGATCACGTTGGAATCGTGATGGCAGATGCCGAGCGCGCCGAAGTAACGCACGCGCCACATGTGCCGTACGTTGAGCCACGGCCCAACCCACAGCCTGTCATGCCACCTGCGCAAACGACGCAACCACCTCAACAACAACCACCGCAGTAGATGTTAACGAAATTGAGGCGCAGCCACATCATTTGCCATCGAGGACTGCGCCTCTCACAAGGTACCGAATAGTCCGTATTACCTGCTTGTCTCGGCGTGTCGCACCACTCCGCTTCATTGATAAATCTTTACAATCTTCCGCCCTATAATTCTCGGCAGTTGTGAACGCGGAATTCTGCACGTTTTCGGAAGAACGCGGCATCCAATGGCGGTATCGAGCAGCACTATTTTTCGGGCTTGCGCGTCCAAGGAGACAATTAGATGGGTTTCGATTTTGTAAGTCGAAGGGATATTACGGTCGCTGCACTGCTTCTGGCAGCAACATTCACTATTCAAACTGAGGCACAGACTGCGGCGGCCGCAGGCACGCCGTCGAGCTTGCCGCAAGCGCCAGCTACACAATCGGTCATGCAGGATTACTCGAAGGCGCCATCGCAATTTCCTGACGTCATCGCGCCATACAAGCCAGTGTCCGTGTCGCCGCCTAATCTCAGCAATACGCCGAGAGTTGATCAGTTGATGCACGACGGCAAAATTCTGCTGTCGATCAATGACGCTGTGGCTCTTGCGTTGGAAAACAATCTTGATATCGTGCTGGCGCGATACAACCTCAATATTGCCGACACCGATATCCTGCGGGCAAAAGCCGGTTCCAATATTCTCGGGGTGAACACCGGAATCATCCAAAACACGCCAGGTGGTGGCGTAGGTGGTCTGAGCGGAGCCGTGGGTTCTGGCACTGGTGGAACCAGCGTGGCTGCTGGCGGCGTGGGCACAGGGACTAATGGCTTGGTGAGTTCGACGCTTGGAATCGGCGCACCGATTACCAGCTTTGATCCCATTTTGAGTAGCACACTGCAAATGGACCGCGATTTCGTGGAATCCACGAGTTTGTTCAGCCCGGTGCCGGTAGGAAACACGAACACGGGCACGGCGAATTTCGCCTACACTCAAGGATTTCATTGGGGTACCGATCTCGCGGTCGGATTCAACAACACACATACCACGACGAACAACCCTTTCACGACTTACACGCCGCTGCTGAGTTCCGGCTTGCGGATGCAACTCACGCAGCAACTGCTGCAAGGATTCGGCTTTCTTGCTAACACTCGCTTCATTCGTCTGGCCAAAAACAACCGTGAAATCTCGGATGTTGCGTTCCGGCTGCAGGTAATTACTACCGTGGATCAAATCGAGAATCTTTACTGGAACCTCGTCTTCGCATACGAGAACGTCAAAGTCCAACAAGAGGCGTTAGCGTTCGCTCAACGCACGTTGGAAGATAATAAGAAGCAGGTACAGTTTGGAACTTTACCGCCAATCCAAGTGGTGAGTGCTGAAAGCACCGTCTCGACCGATCAGCAGAATGTGATCCTGGCGCAAACCAATCTTGAGCTGCAGGAACTGCTGATGAAAAACGCGCTAAGCCGGAACCTTGTGGATCCGGTATTGGCCGGAGCAGAAATCATTCCCACATCCGCCATGGAACTTCCGGCAAACGAGGCCATCACTCCCACCGAGGAGTTGATTAGTGACGCACTGGGACATCGCGCGGAACTGGCGGAATCGCGCATCGACCTAAATAGCAGAGAAATAAACAATAAGGCTGTGCGGAACGCGATGCTGCCGACGCTGAACCTTTATGCCTACTACGGTGGTTCCGGAATCGGAGGAGATCTCAATCCGCAAGTCCCGATCTGCGGTACACCTGGCGCGAGTGCCGCTCTATGCTTCAACTCAGGAAAAGCGGCGCCGCCATTTCGCGCGGGCAAACCGGTGAGCTATGGCAGCACTTTGGATCAGCTCGTGACTTCTGTTGCCCCCGATAAGGGGATTGGCTTAACGCTGAACATTCCCATACGCAATCGCACGGCGGTAGCCGATCAGGTGCGCGCCGAACTCGAATACCGACAGGCCCAAGTCCGTTTGCAGCAACTCGAAAATCAGGTTCGGATTGAAGTACGTAATGCGCAGTTCGATGTGCAGCAGAATCGGGCGGCGGTAAACGCAGCGCAGGCAGCGGTAGACTTCCAGCGCCAAACGTTGGATTCAGACCAAAAGAAGCTAGCTGCCGGTGTGGGTACTTCGACGGCGGTGCTGCAGGACCAGGCAGCGTTAACCTCTGCCGAATCGAATCTGGTCTCTGCGCAGGCGGCTTACGAGAAAGCTGAAATTGAGATGGACCGCGCAACCGGGCTGTTGCTGGAGCATGCAGGAATCATTATGGCTGAAGCGCAGAAAGGTGAAGTCACGCATATGCCGAATGTTCCTTATGCCGCTCCGCGTCACGATGCTCAGTCTGTCATGCCGCAACCGCAATCGGAACTGCAGGTACCGATCCGGACGGAACCGCAGCCGGGCGGCTACTGAAGTCTTGGTGTTCTGGCGGGCAAGCTAATTCGCGCCAGCTCGGCCAAGTGGCGAGGGCACCCGTTCCGGTAGCGAGCGCTTATTGACACGCAGATGATTTCAAACCTGCGCCCAGGCTTGCTATGCTTTGCGCGTGAGACTTTCAGTCGTTCTCATCACGCAAGACGAAGAAGACAATCTACCTCGGACGCTGGAAAGCATACTGCCGCTGGTAAACGGCGGGCGGGGGGAAATCATTGTGGTCGATTCTGGCTCTACGGACCGCACGCTCGAGATCGCCCGATCCTTCGGAGCGAAGATCTTCGACGAGCCGTGGAAAGGATTTGCCGGGCAAAAAAACTCGGCAATCGACAAGGCGAGCGGTGAATGGATCCTTCAGTTGGATGGAGACGAAGCGCTGGAGCCGGAACTGGCCAACGAAATTGATACAACGCTTTCTCAAGATCCGAACGTCCAGGGCTTCTGGATCCCTCGCAAGAATTTTTTTCTGGGCCGCTGGATTCGGCATGGTGGTTATTATCCTGATCCCAAGCTGCGCCTCATTCGCCATGACGCGGGCAAGTTCGAGGAGTATGGCGCCCATCCCACAATCAAGGTGAGCGGTCCAACGGGAAGGTTTAAGTATGCATTGATTCACAATGCATATCCCACGCTGTGGGGATACATCGATCACATGAACAGCTATTCGTCTTCCGGTGCAAAGGTTGCATTCGAAAAAGGTAAGCACGGTTTCAACCTGCTCGATATCATCGTGCGCCCGCTGCTTACGTTTGTTTACAACTATTGTTTTCGCCTCGGCTTTCTCGACGGGTATGAAGGCCTGTTGCTGCACCTTTACCATTCGGCATACGTCTCGTGGAAATACTCCAAGGCATGGGAACTTGGACGAAATCGGCAGGAACCACGGCCCTAATTCGAATCGTTGCTCACTCGAGCCGAAACTGGCTTGGGGCCGCATTGCGGCGCAGAAGGCACGCGATCCAGTGTGCAAAACGCTGCTCAGAGGCATAGGTTTTCCATGTTTCGGACACAATTCTGTCCGACAGAGGCAACGTAATTTCTTAATTCCTGTACGCACAAGAACTTAGAGTGGCAACGGCATTGCCGCATCCCAGGTCGCTGCACCGCTGGAATGCGGGGGAGTTATGAAAAGCGCCTACTCGTCAATCATCAGCCTGGCCGGCATCACCTTGATCGCGACATTATGTGCGGGGCAACAGAATGGATTCCCTGATTACAATTCGCGCCCTGGGGCTGCCAGTCAGCCAACGATTTCGGCATCGTTGGTGAACTCGACACAGACCGAACCGAACCACCCGACCGAATCTTTTTGGCCGCGCCCTTATGCTTACGGCGGATTCGCACTAAGCTACGGAGCTGGCTACTCTCCGGTGGCAGGAGTGTTTGGGTCCGGATTGGACATTGAAAACAGTCACTTCATCTTTTCCGGCGAGGGGGCCATCCAGAATGCCCACAAACTGGATTCCGGTACAGGGACCGAGTACCAGCTTCAGGCACGGTCTTTCCTGAGAGCCGAGAACGGCTGGTACCTTGGCGGGGGAGCTCAGTGGAGCAAGCTCAGCACCAGTGAATACGCAAAGCAGGAGTGGCGACCGACATTCGGCGGCGGCAAAGACTTCATGCGAGAGAATTTTTCGATGCGTGCCCAGGCCGTTTATGTGATGCCGGGAACTGATCACCTCAACGCGGTGCAAGGACCCGAGGTCAGCTTGTGGTTACCCTCTCCGGCCTCAAAGAACCACTTCTTCTTTCGACATACGACTGGAATTTATGAGTTCCACCAGACCTCGGTTCCTGGGGATTCCGGTACAAACATTCGCATGGCTTCCGCGTTTGTGAACTTGGCCGCGATGTACCGATTCTAGTCATCAGCAACCTCTTACTGCGCGTTGAAATCACCGACCTCCACGTTGGGAAATCACGAAACCAGTTTGCCCGGAAATTTTTGACCACGGCGACAACGAGGCTGTGGCTTATCTCATCTCACGGTTACTTCAAAAAGGAGAATCTATGCATACAGGACATGAGATGTTTGTGCACGAACTTAACGACATGATGGATGCAGAACGCCAACTGCTAGACATCCTGCAGCAGAATGCAGAGGAGTCGTCGCGCGGTGATCTGAGGAAGGCATTCGCAGAGCACCGCAAACAGACCGAAGGGCAAATTGAACGTCTGGAGCAGTGCTTCGAGCTGTTGGGGGAAGATCAGCAAGATACCGAGTGTCACGGCATCAAGGGCTTGGCAGCCGAGAAGGAGGCGTTCACGCAAGAAGATCCTTCAGAAGATCTGGTTGACGTTTTTAACGTAGAAGCCGGAGTCAAGGCGGAATCGTATGAAATCTGTTCATATGAGTCACTCATCGAGATGGCGCGAGAGATGAAGCACAGCCAAGTTGCGAAGCTGCTGGGGCAGAACTTGAAAGAAGAGCAGGCGACTCTGCGGAAGATGGAAGCGTTTCGGAAGAAAGTAAAACCTAACCAGCTGATGAGCGAAGAGGAAGAAGAGCAGGTCCAGGATCGGGAGGGCTCCAGAGGCACACGTTCGTCTTCCCGGAAACGGGCTGCGTAGCTTGGGTACGCCGCAGTTTTGCTCGGCTCATGCGTTAGCGGCGGCAAGGTGCCTGCGGAGCAGGATCGCACTGCCGAGAAGCGCACACAAGATTCCTACAATGAGGACAAACCAAGCCCAATATTGAGTGGGGTGGCGTAACACGCGAATAAAGTGGTGTCCGTAAAGCTCGCCAACGATAGCAACTGCTGAGTAGCGGAAAGCGCGAGACAAGGCAACTACGATTACATACTTGCGAGTTCCATAGCGGTTGGAAGCGCCTGCGGCGGCGAAAAATACGCTGGTAGGCGAGGGAAAGGGGATGGCGGCTGAGGCCACCAGAACTCCGGTCCCCCAGCGATCGAAAAGCTGCAGCAGCTTGGGAACTCGCTGCTGGCCGAACTTGCTATCGAGATATGCCCGGCCCGCTCTCCGAGCCAGCCTGAAGGTGATCAAGGCGCCGATAACTGATCCTAAGGTGGCAGCAATGGCGCATTCATACCATGGGTTGCGGTGCGTCAGCACCAGGATGACGATAAGGATGTCCGGTCCACCAAATGTGGGCAAGGGAGTGCTGTCCAGAATAGCCAGTGCAAACAGGCCGAGCACTCCAAGGTGCCGAAATACAGTCAGAGTGCTTGTACGGCGCCTTCTGACCGGCGCAGCTAGTAGCTCAAAATATGCCATTCGGGCAATCTCAGGCATCCGGAATCCCGGTAACTGAGAGAGGATAGCAGCAGAGAATGTGAAGTTTACGGCCATGTATTAGCAACCGTGGCTCAGAGGTTCATGTTAGGCTTGCCCTTCGTTAAATGAAGCTCGCGCGCACTTTCTATGGGGTGATTTGTGCAGTTGTGGCTGTTTCTCTCACCAACTGCGGGGTGCCGGGCATTCCGAGGCCACCTTCCTTGAATTTGGCACAGCCGATATCTGACCTACGTGCAGTGCGAAAGGGAGACAAAGTCTTCCTAGCCTGGACTGTGCCCGTCGACACGACAGATGGTACGAGAATGAAGAAGCTGGGAGTCACTCGCATCTGCAGAAACTCCGATGCAACGAGTCGGGATTGCTCGAATTCGGTGGGAACTGTGGGTCCACCGCCTGCGGAAGAGGCGTCAGGCAAACATTCAGCGACTCAAAAGACTACCGAAAACTATACAGACCAGCTTTCGAAGGCAGCTCTCAGCGACAACTCCGCTGGAGAACTTTTCTACGCCGTCTCCGTGCTTAACCAGAATGGGCGAACTGCCGGATTATCGAATAAAGTAGCGGTTAGTGCAGTGCCTGCATTGCCACCACCTACTGATTTGGGTGCTGCAGTTACTGCGACAGGTATCGCGTTGAGATGGAGTGGAGTCTCACAAGCCGCAGACACACCGGGACTGCGGCATCTGTATCGGATATATCGTCGCGAAGCGAGCACAAAAGTTGACATCGTCGTGGGCGAGTTGGCATTTGAGGCGAGCAATACCTATTCTCTTGTGGATCACAGTTTTGAATGGGAAAAGACCTACGACTATCGCGCCACTGTGGTCCAAGTAATCCATGTAGACGCACAACCGCAGAAGCAGTTCGAGGGAGATGACACGGCACCTGTGCGGGTTTTTGCGCACGATATTTTCCCGCCTGCGGTACCGAGCGGCTTGCAGGCGGTTTCCTCGGGTCCAGGACAGGAACAGTTTGTGGATTTGATCTGGACGCCGGACACCGATCCAGATCTCGCCGGGTACAACATCTTTCGGCACGAAGAGGGAGGATCGGAACAGAAACTTAACGCTGGGCTCGTAAGAACGCCAGCCTTTCGTGACAGTAAGGTCCTGCCGGGACATACATATTTCTATGCGGTTTCGGCGGTGGATACACGAGGAAATGAAAGTACGCGCTCGGCGGAGGCGAAGGAGAGCGTTCGCTAAGGCATGTGATTAGACACGCCCCATACCTTTGTCCATAGCGGCATTCGCGAGCCGATCAGCTTTCTCATTCTTGCTCCGTAGCACGTGAGTGATGGAGAACCAGTCCAGTTGGCGAATCAGCTGCTGGGCGCGTGCGTGGAGATCACGTAATGTCGGGTGCTTCACCTTGTAGATTCCATTGATTTGCCGCACCAGCAGCTCCGAGTCGCTGATCACCTTCAGCGACTTCTGTTGGTGTTGAGTCGCGTACTGCAACGCGGCGATCAGCGCCTGATACTCAGCGAAATTGTTGGTTTGATGGCCGAGATATTCGCTTAGAGTTGCGACTTCTCTGCCAGCTTCATCCTGGATGACAACGCCGTACCCGGCAGGACCAGGATTTCCGCGCGCACCACCATCGGTGTACGCAACGAGATGATGCTGAGGTGTGGGTTGCACGTGATCAGAAAAAAGATGACTCGATCTACCGGAACGGGTGGGCATCAACCCAGTTTAAACAACAAAACCAGTTTTCAGATCCTGGTTCTCAGTTCTCAGTTTTATTTCAAATAATGGTCGAACCAGGCGATGGTACGCTCCATCACGTCTCGTTGATGATCGGGTTGAATGAAGGAATGTCCTTCCCCGGAATAGATTACCAGTTCAGTATTTACGCCGAAGGTTTTCAGCGCATGCCAGAACTCCCGCGACTGCGGAGCAGGACATTCGCCATCGCGTTCGCCGACCAGCACAAGAGTGGGCGTTTTTACATTTTTGATGAAATTGATGGGGGCACTTTTGGCATACACGGCGGGATCGTCGTAAACAGAAGCACCAAAATAGGGGATCATCCATTCGTCGATGTCATTTTCGCCGTAGTAGCTTAGCCAGTCCGCGATTCCGGCTCCTGCCATCGCAGCGCGAAAGCGATTCGTTTGGGTCACGGTCCACATGGTCATATATCCGCCGTAGCTCCAACCAGTGAAACCGACGTGGTTCTTGTCGATGGGCATGGTACGTTCGACCTCGTCGACGCCTGCAAGGATGTCACGAAGATCACCGTAGCCGAAATCTTTGACATTGCCCTGGGTAAACTTCTCTCCCTGGCCAAAACTCCCGCGCGGGTTGGGATACAAAACGAAGTATCCGTGCGCCGAAAATTCGTAGGTATTGAAGAATCGATATGGCCAAGACGACTCGGCTGACCCCGCTGGACCTCCATGTGCCACCACGATCATCGGATACTGTCGGCTGGCATCATACTGCTTTGGATACAGTAGCCAGCCTTGGATCGGCATACCCTCGCTGACCCAATGGATACTTTTCATCTCTCCCCAACCGGCATGGATATCCTGATTTGCGTGCGTGATCTGACGCCATTGGCCGATAGGACCAACCCAGATTTCCGGAGGATGCTGCGAGTTATTGAATATTGCGGTAGAGCTGAGACCATCCAGCGCAAGCGAAATATCTGTGGCCGCAAAGCTGGCATTCTTCACAGCGCCCTCACCTTTCCAGAGTTGCGAAATAGTTCCGGTCGAAGTTTCAACGGTGGAAACGCCGACTTCTCCATCGATATTCTCCGCAAAAAGGACCTTGCCTGGAGCCTGCCAATGTAGGGCCGATGGCGAGGACTTTATCCCGGGAGTGAGATCGCGAGCCGAACCCCCATTTGCAGACACCAGGAAGATGTCACCGCCGATGACTCCCTCGTCACTCATCAGCCCTTCAATGAAGGCGATGGATTTCCCGTCGGGAGACCAGCGCGGTTCGGCGATCTGCAACTGCGGCTTATAAATTGGAACGAGCTGTCCGCCCGCCGCAGGCATCGTGTACAACTGTGCCACGTACCAGTTCGCATCGCCGGCGCCAGGGGCTGACAGCAGTGCGAAGGTCTTGCTGTCGGGCGACCAATCGTATTCGTAGACGTAAATCTCAGGCGGCGAAATCTGGCGCAAGTTACCGGATGCAACATCAATGACGGCGAGCCGCTGCTCATAGGTTTTTTCTGCAATCACGCCGGTTTCGGGAGCCATGGGTAGGAGTGGATTAGCGCGGGCAGCATTCTCGGTGAATAAGAAGGCGATAGTTTTACCATCCGGCGACCAAAGTGGATCTGCCAGAGCACCTGTTACGGCGGTAAGCTTGCGTGCGGAGCTTCCCTGAATGTCAGCAACATAAAGCTGAACTTGGTTGTGGTCTTCCGCGTCGGAGAGGAAAGCAATATGCTTGCTATTGGGTGACCATGCAACGTGATCTTCATTGAAATGGCCACCATTGCCCGCACTAATGCGGCGTGGCTTGGAGTTCGGCAACTTAAGATCTTGAATGTATATCGAAGTGCCTCCGCCGTCCTCAGAATCGGGCGAATCCTCAATCCATGCTAAATGGCTCGCGTCGGGCGAGATTGCCGTCTGCTGGAAACTCTGCAGGACAGCCCGTTCGGCATAGGCCGGCCCGAGCGACAACAGCACGAATACAGTTAGGAGTGCATAGCAGATGACAGGTGGTCGTTCCATTAAGCTACTCTCCGGAGTGTGAGGATATCAGGAATGCTGATATCTCAGTGATGGCAAATCACAGTTTCCTGAAGCCTACCTCGGTACGTAAAATAGCAACGTGCGGAAATCCTGGGACATTCCAAACGGCGCAGATCGTGACTTGACTCACGATGACGCTCGCAGTGTGGGTGTAGTGGTTCCCGAGCAACTGCACATCGGCAAAGTTTGGATCACACCAGCAACGGTGTTGGCTCCGATGGCCGGAGTCACAGACACGGTGTTCCGTCGGTTTATTCGCAATCTTGGCGGCTGCGGACTAATCATGACCGAATTCACATCGGCGGATGGGGTGCTCCGGGCAAAAGACAAAAAGGCGAAGCGGTACCTGCATTTTTATGAGGACGAGCACCCGATCTCTGCGCAGTTGTTCGGCAGCGATCCGCGGGTCATGGCTGAAGCCGCCCGCATCGTTGAAGATTTGGGATTTGATTTGGTCGATTTGAACCTTGGTTGCCCGGCGAAGAAGGTTGTCAAATGCAACGGTGGGTCGGGACTGTTGCGGGACCTTCCGGTGATCGGGAAGATTTTTGAAGCGGTGCGCAGCGCGGTGAAGATTCCGTTCACTGTGAAGTTTCGCGCGGGATGGAACGATCAGGAGATCGTCTGCGTGCAGGTGGCCAAAATGGCCGAGGATTGCGGATTGTGCGCCGTGGCTCTCCACGCTCGCACCCGCGAACAGGGCTACAGCGGACAGGCCCGATGGGACTGGATCGGAGCGGTAAAGGATGCAGTGAAAATTCCGGTAATTGGGAACGGCGATATTCGCACGCCGGAAGACGCGTGCAATATGGTTGCACAGACTGGCTGCGACGCGATTATGATTGGCCGAACCGCTCCTTCAAATCCGTGGATCTTCCGGCAGATCCAACAGTATTGCGCATCGGCCGACGCTCGCGGCGGTCCGGCAGAGCGGAGTCCGACGCTTGCCTACGACGAGCCAACCGAATCCGACCGCTACCAGATGATTCGCACTTACTTTCAAATGCTGATTCAGGAAGAGCTGCCCGATGCTGTGGGCAAAATGAAACAGTTTGCCTCCTGGTTTACGCATGGCGTACCAGGCGGAGCACATTTGCGGAAGGCGATTTACGAATCGAAGTGCGCGCCGGAAATTCTGTCGCAAGTGGAAGGCTTTTTTGAAAAGCGATTGCAAGAGCAGTTCGCGTGCACTGACTAGGCGCTCGCAGCCCGTCTCGCGGAATGACCTAAATGGATGTTGCTGTCATTCTTCCCTGCCGATCTTTCTCCACATAAGCCCACGGAACTTGGGGATCGTGGGTGAAGATGGTGAGCCACTTCTCCGGAATTGCATGCGAATAATATTGCTTGCGGCTTTCGATGGTATCAAGCGGGAACAGATCGAACGCCATCACCCAAGTCAGGTCGAGATGGGCCGTGGTGGGAATCAGGTCAGAGATGTAGCAGGCGGTCTGGTCGGCGCTACTAATGATGACCGCCTGCATGTGGCGAGTATGTCCAGGAAAGACTTTTACCGAGATGCCGGGAACGATTTCCTGGTCACCAGCTAATAATTTCATCTGCCCGGTTTTGATCAAAGGATCATAATTTTCGCCGATATAGCTGATCGCATCGCGTTCGAGTTGGCGACGCGCATGCTGCCACTCGCCTTCCTGGATGTAGTACTTCGCTTTGGGAAACGTGGCGACGAATTTGTCCGCTCTGCGAATCGTGTTCCAGCCACAATGGTCATAGTGCAGATGGGTATTAATGACAATGTCGAAATCTTCTGGCGAAAAACTGGCCGCAGACAAATTGTCGAGCAACTTGGCTGGCTGGCCGAATATCTTTACCATCCTATTCGGCATTTTGTTACCCATGCCGGTTTCAATGAGGATGGTGTGATCACCGGTTTGAACGACCACTGAATTGAGGCCAGCGAGCACGTGATTATTCGCGTCGGCTGTCACCTTTTTTTCCCAGAGAGTTTTTGGAACCACACCGAAAAAAGCTCCCGCATCGAGTGGGTAGATTCCATCAGAGATGGCGGTCAATTCGAAATTGCCAAGAGAAATGCGCTGCATAATCGCAATAAAAGCAGGTCCCTCGACTGCGCAACAGGTTTGCAAGCAAACCTGTTGCTTCGCTCGGGATGACAATTTGAACCTTGTTTCTTCAGTACACGACTTCCAACTATTTCAATACCTGCTCGAAATGATCTTCGATCATGTGAAAAAGGTGATCGCGATCCTCGGAGCCGCCGATGCCGTGGGTTTTATTCGGATAAATCATGAAGCGAAACTGCTTGCCTGATTGAATGAATGCTTCCGTCATCTGTACGCTGTTTTGAAAGTGGACGTTATCGTCGCTGGTGCCGTGAACAAGCAAAAGAGAGCCGTGCAGTTGAGTCATGTTTGACGGCCGCAGATCCTGATAGCCTTTGCCGTTGTCTTTGGGCAAACCCTGGTAGCGCTCAGTGTAAATCGAGTCGTAATCGCGCCAATCGGTGACTGGAGCGACTGACACTGCCGCCTTAAAGGCATCGGAGTGAGTGACGGAGTACAGCGTCATTGAGCCGCCGTTGCTCCAGCCCCAGATGGCAACGCGCGTGCGATCCAGTTGTGGGTACTGAGCAAAAAGCTGATCCAGCGCTGCGAGTTGATCTTTCAACTCGATGGCACCATATTCATGACGAATGGAGGTTTGGAATTTGCGGTCGCGCCCGGGAGTTCCTCTGTTATCCACCGTGAAGATCGCAAAACCCTTTTGAGCCAGGAGTTCATGAAAAAGCTCCGTTGTGCCCATCCATTCTTTGCGTACGGTCTGGGCGGCGGGACCACCATAAATGTAGACAATCAGCGGAAGTTTGTCGTTGCTTGCAATTTTTGGCGGCATCAGCAACTTGCCATAGAGCCGCGTGCCATCCTCGGCAGTGAAATCCAGGAACTTGGGTGCGACGAGGCCGAAATCATTGACCGAGCGCGAGTCCCAGATCTTGTTGCACGGGTTGCTGGGCACACAGATCGACAGGTTGGGTGGAACCAGATCATCCGAATACTGATCGACGTAGTGCTTGCCATCGTCGGCAAAAGTGGACTGGTGCGTCCCATCTGGCTGGGACACTTGTTTGAAGTCGGAGCCGTCCAGTTTGACCGAGTAAAGTTGACGCTGGCGGGGATCCTGATTGCAGGTGACATAAACGGTTCCGGATTTTTCATCGACCCCAACAACGCCCAGCATCTCGAAATCACCCTTCGTAAGCTGGCGTTCCAGCTTGGCGTCGGCTGAAAGTGGATTTGTCTTATCGAAGCTGTAAAGGTAAAGCTGAGTGGTTCCGTCACGCCAACTCGACCATAAAAAGCGATCACCGGAGATCAGCACTTTGAAATCATTGTTTACATTGATCCACGCGTTGGAAGCGGTTTCTGTGAGCACTTTGCGAGAGTGCCCGGAATGCGCGTCAGCGAAGTAAAGGTCCATTGTGTCTTGCGCGCGATTCAAGACTTCAGCCCAGAGCACCCCATCGCGGACCCATCCGAAGCGAGGAATATAGATATCCGGATTATCCGTGAGCGTGATCCACTTGGTTTTTCCGGCGTCTGCGCCGACCACTCCAAGGCGCACGGCAGGATTGGTGTCGCCGGGTTTGGGATACTTTTGCATGTCTACATTTGGCTGCAAGGGCATCCAATTGACAATCGGATAGGTGGGAACGCCGGTCTCGTCCATCTGCAGATACACGAGTTCTTTGCCACTCGGGGACCAGAAATAATTGCTGCGGACGTCTAATTCTTCGGCATAAACCCAATCGATTTCCCCGTTGAGCAGATTGGCATCTTTGTCTTTGTCGCCGGTCGGTTTGGTAAGCGACTTTTCCTGCCCGCCACTCACCGGACGTACATACAAATTGTGCTCGCGGAGATAGGAGATTCTGTTTCCGTCGGGAGAAAATTTGGGATCGCCGCTGGGCGCAGGAGCCGATGTGATCTGAACCGCGGTGCCGTTCTCAATGGTGTAAAGCCAGAGTTGGCCTTGCGAATCGAACAGCAAATGTTTGGAATCGGGCGCCCATTCATACGCAGCAACGTGATACCGGGTGACGCGCTCTTTTTCGCGCTCATCCTTAATTTGGCTGGTGGGCGGCGCAAGCGCGGCGAGTTTGACCTCGCTCACCAGCACCTTTTTTTCACCGGTAGTGGCATCGACATACCACAATTGCCCGTGCTCGCCGGAATCATCGCGCTGGATGAAAGAAAATTTTGTGCTATCAGGACTCCATTTGATGGTTTCTGGTCCGCGTCCTGCGATGCCGCCCTCAGCAAAAATTGATTCGATGGTAAGAGGTTTGTTGGCTGACTGAGCGAAGAGGGACAAGATAAAAAACGAATTCACAATCACAACCGAAAGAATTTGTTTCACAAAGTAACTCCCTCTAACAAAACTGGAAGTGTACACCGAGGGAGCGAAAGCAAAAAATGAATAACCAAAAAGATGTCAGGCGTGAGATGGCGTTCGGAGCTCGAATCCTGGAAAACTATCTAGCTCGGAGGATCGTGACACGACATTCAATATCGCATCAGCCTGTTCCGGAGAAATGCTTGGTTTGTGATACACACTGAGCAAGTCAGTTACCCGGTCTCGGGCCCGCGTGAGGATGTCGGAGGCGCTGGCTTCGGCCCTGCGATCTACGACTGCTGAGGGAAAGTGCTGCTCTTGGCGAAACCGTGTGCGAGTTTCTTTCAGCTTCAGAAAGTCGCCGTGGAGTCCAGCCTGCGCGAACGAGTCGACTGCCAAGCTCGGGGCTCTAGCTTCAATCCCTCTGATCAGCCGTTGGGCGCTGGCGATAGCCTCCGCATCAATGACAAGCTTCTCGATGCTATGGCAGGCGAGGAAATCCAGCATACCTGCACCGGAGATCATGTTGATACCCGCCAAAGCGCCTAACAAAGCCGAGCCGCCGCTCTCCATTCCTGCCTGTGCATCGATTAGCCGGCTATCGCTGGCCACAAGGTATCCGTGGGTGGGCAGGCCCAAGGACTTTCCGATTTGCACGCAGCCCAGGTTCAACATGGCCGTTTCAATCGCTCCCATGGGAGTGTTGCCGGTACTCATGTCAAAAATAGCCGGCGCTCCACCCCATACAATGGGCGCTCCCGGATTGGCCAACTGATGAATGGTAATGCCGGCCAAGCACTCTGCCGTGTGCTGCACGATGGCACCCGAGAGTGTTACAGGCGCAGTGGCGCCGGCCAGCGGCATGGAAACGATCTCCGCAGGAATGTTCGCTCGCGCGAGTTGAATGATGTTTTCTGCGGCGAATTCGGACCAATTCAATGGTGGAGATGGGCAAACATCGAAAACAGCTCTGGGACGCCGTACTAGCTCATCGGGTCCGCCCGCGTCAGCGGCAAGCAGGTCGATCATGACTTGCAATGTATTAACGCTGAAAGTTCCCGTGATAACAGGTTTCTCGGAATACCAGAGCACGAGCAGCAATCGATACCAATCGCCCATTGCGCTCGGCACGTCATTGCACACCATCGCAGTCGCCTGCGCCGCAAATTCGGGAAGCATCTCCGTGACCTGCACCATGCGGATCAAATCGTCGGCAGTCGCGGGACGAGGTTGCTGGCTTTCTGAATCCAGAATATTCAGGCAGGAGGAACCGGGATCGAAGTGAACGTCGTCGCCGCCGTAGTGAACTGCAGGTTCTCCGGAGCGACTGTAAAGATAAAAATCGTGTGGCACCGAGTCCAGTGCTCGGCGGACTAAGGTTGTGGAAAGACGCGCTGTCTCGTCCTCGACTCGAGCGCCGGCGGAACGAAGAAGCGCGCGAGCCTCCGCTGATCCCACTTTCGTACCCAAAGTGTCGAGCAGTTCCAGCGCTTCACCGAAAATGCGATTGAGGAGCGTGCGATCCAGAAGCTCGAGTTTGGGCCTCATAGAGTCACTGTGGCCGATGTGAGTTTGTGCTCGAGGAGCGACCTCACCAGTGCAACCGCAGCAATGGCATCTTTCGCATAGCCGTCAGCGCCGATTTCCTCGGCCCAGCGCCGGGTGACTGGTGCTCCACCGACGATGATTTTTATCGCCGGACGCAGGCCGGCGCGTTCCAGCGCTTCGACGACTGATTTTTGACCGCGCATGGTGGTAGTCAGCAAAGCCGATACGCCGACGATGTCGGCATGCAATTCACGCGCTTTGCCGGCAAACTGATCGCAAGCAACATCTACTCCAAGATCATGCACCTTGAAGCCGTTTGCCGTGAGCAAGGTTCCGACCAGAGTTTTTCCGATTTCGTGAATATCACCCTTGGTTGTTCCGAGGATGACTGTTCCAGCAACCGGGCGTTCTTCGCCCTGGCGCTTGAGTTCTGGTTCGAGGACGGCCATGGCAGCTTTCATGGCTTCCGCCGCCGCCAGCATATCGGGAAGAAACATCTGGTGCTTAGCGAAAAGCTGGCCGACTTCGGTCATGCCGGGAACAAATCCGACGTCAATAACTTCGAGCGGATGGAGTCCTTGAGCAAGTGCTTGGCTGGCCAAAGTCGACGCGTTTTCGGGAGCACCATTGACGATGCTCTGCCGCATGGCGGCGAAATCCCCGTCCATAAGACCTCAGGAGGGATTTGATCCTGTAACCCGCACTACGGTCTGTGATTCAGATCACTGGTTCCGGTGAGCGGTTCGCGCGCGCTGTCTTGCGGAGCTGCTGTGCGGATCTGTCGTATGGCTTCCGCCATGGCATACTTCAAGTCTTCAATACCTTTGCCAGTGACGGCGGAAATGGGAAAGAGTTTGAGGTCGTGTTTCTTGCAATAGCGCTTAAGTTTCGCCAGTTTGTCGCTGTTCGCAACATCGATCTTTGAAGCCACCATAATCATTGGCTTACGATCGAGATCTGCGCCGAAGCTGGCCAGTTCTCCCATGATGACTTCGACGTCTTTGACCGGATCCGGCCGTCCGCTCGCATCGGAAACATCGACTAAATGCACGAGCAAGCGGGTGCGCTCGATGTGGCGCAAGAATTGTGTTCCAAGCCCCGCACCTTCGTGTGCTCCTTCGATCAGGCCCGGTATGTCAGCGACCACGAAGCTTTGGTCATCCGGAGGCTGGCCGACCACGACGACACCTAAGTTGGGCTGGAGAGTGGTGAAGGGATAGTCCGCGATTTTGGGACGAGCGGCGGAGATGCGCGAAATCAAAGTAGATTTCCCAACATTGGGATAACCTACGAGGCCAACGTCGGCGAGCAACTTAAGTTCGAGTCTGAGGGTGCGCTCTTCGCCCGGCCGGCCATCTTCGTGCTCACGAGGGGCCTGATGAGTGGAGGTGGCAAACTGAGCATTGCCCCGCCCACCTCGCCCTCCGTGAGCGATGACGATACGCTCGTCGGGATGCGAGAAGTCGTGAACTTTTTCGCCGCTATCCGCATCGTAGACCAGGGTTCCAACTGGAACCTTCAAGATGACGCTCTCGCCTTCGCGGCCGGTTTTATTGGAACCCTCACCGTGACGACCGCGCTGTGCTTTATATTCAGGATTGAAACGAAAATGAACCAGCGTGTTGTGGCGCTCGCTGGATTCCATGATGATATCGCCGCCCTTGCCGCCATCGCCGCCGGAGGGTCCTCCACGCGGAACAAACTTCTCACGACGGAAGGCGACGCAGCCGTTGCCGCCATCCCCGGCTTTCACTCGGATTGTGGCTTCATCAATGAACATCGGCGGCACTCAGGCCTTTTCGTCAGTGGTTTTCCCGGAGGAACCCCAAAGGGCACGAAGTTACACGAAGGGTTAAAAAATAAAAGCCTCGTCCGAAGGCGAGGCGATATAGTCGGCGATCGGGAAGCGCGACGTTTATTTCGCTTCGACGGGCTCAATCATCACATATCTACCCATCGAGCCACGATCCATGAACTTGATGCGGCCGCTGATTTTCGCGAATAAAGTATCGTCTTTGCCGCGGCCGACGTTCAACCCTGGTTTTACGCGAGTTCCGCGCTGGCGAACGATGATGGTGCCGCCAGGAACCAGTTGTCCGCCAAAAGCCTTAAATCCGAGCCGCTGGGAATTAGAATCGCGGCCGTTTCTTGATGTGCCTTGTCCTTTTTTATGCGCCATAGATGAGTTTCCGGTACAAGTTTCCAGTTAGGATTTTTTCTTCTTGGGAGCTTTCTTAGCTGCCGGTTTCTTACCTGCTTTTTTGGCCGGAGCTTTGCCCTGCGCCTTCACTTCCTTCGGTTCCGCGGCCTCAGCTGGCGCAGCCTTCTTCGGTTTTGCTTCTTTCTTGGGTAGATCGGGAGCTTTGAAGCTCTGGCCATCGAATCCGATTTCGGTGATTCGAACCGCGGTGAAGGGTTGGCGATGTCCGCGTAATTTCTTGTACTGCTTTTTACGCTTGTAATGGAAGACCAGAATCTTATCGCCACGTCCCTGCTCGACGATTTCGCCGACTACATGGGTATCGGCTTTGGCCTTTTCGATCTGACCATCGGCGGCAGAAACGGCAAGAATGTCTCCGAAATCGACTCGGCCGGTCGTGCCATTGCCCTGGCTTTCAATGCGAATCACATCGCCAGGAGCAACCCGGTACTGTTTTCCGCCGGAGCGGATGACCGCGTACATACTTGTTCCTCCGTGAAGTGAGACCCGTCGCCAATCTGCGAAGGGAAACCTGCTCAATTTGCTGCGTGCTGTTCCGCGTCGACGCCCTCGGCAACGATAGCGGCCGGCTCCAGAACGGAACCGTAAGTACAGGCAGACTGAGGTAGTTTATCGTGCGCTGCGGAAGAGCGTCAAACGACAATCGTAAGCCGAACCACAGCAATCGACCGAACAGCGAATCCTCGGATTCTCACGCGGAGACGTGACGCAAATCACTGATTTGCTCGCAGCCAGGAGATTATTGTGTGCACACTGCCAGTCTCCCCCGGTTCGGTGTGGCACCTTGCCAACTCACCCGTTCCACTGACACGAGCGAGTCATAAGTCGGATGCGTGTTTTCTGCCGCGGCTTCTCGGGAAGCATGCGACATGAGTAATGGAAGCAGAGACCCAGGTGAGACATGATCGCGATCGTCGCCTTAGTTCCCCCGTTCTACGAACGTTTGTTCTTGCTCGACGGTCAGAAACGGCTTTGGTTTCCCATTTTCAACTCTATTGTGAACAGCAGACCCACAACTTGCTGAGAGCCAGTCGTTAGCAGCGCGTGGTCTGCCAAAAACAAAAGTTACTAACCAGACACCTACCTACCACAAAAAGGAGAGTGTAACTGGCATGGCAGAGCTATGTTCCGCACTGTCGGCCCAAAGCGCCGGCCTCGCGTCCCACCTTGCTACGCTAACCGACCCCACACAGTGGTACGCGATTTATACCCGCTTTCGTTATGAGAAACAGGTTGCGGCAATGCTGGCGTATCGCGGAGTTGAACACTACCTTCCACTCTACGAAACCGTCCATCGCTGGAAGGACCGCAATGCGCGCGTGCAGCTTCCGTTGTTCCCTTCCTACGTGTTCGTTTATCTGAGCCTGGAAGATCGCATGCTCGCATTAACGATTCCCGGCGTGATTCGGCTGGTAGGATGCCCTCGTCCTGAGCCGCTAGCAGGCAAGGAAGTAGAAGCGATACGGAACTACCTGTCATTTCAGCTCCCGGTGGAACCTTACCCATACCTTACCAATGGCAAAGGCGTACGGATTACGGGCGGACCGCTAACGGGAATGGAGGGTCTCATTCTCCGGCGGAAATCCAGTTGCCGCATCGTGGTCAATCTCGATTTGATTCAGCGCTCGATGGTTGTTGAAGTAGCGGCGTCAGACCTGGAAACAGCTCCCATTCCAGCCCACCAGATCGCCGCCGCATGAACGCAGGACGGTTAATTCTCAACTCACAAGCTCCGAGGTTTCTATGAGCAAACATTTCGAATTGCTGCAGCAGTTGGATCCGGAGTTGGATGTTTTCACCCCCGAGCATCGCCCCACCAGCAAACGGGCAATCGTCGCGATCAGCCAGGCCGCATCTCCATCGGTTGAAACGGAATGGCTCCGGGCGTGGCGCACCTTGCGCCGGCAATGGCGTGCGGTAGCGATTTTCGCAAGCTCCGTCATGGCAGCGGTGTTGCTGCTGACGGTTTTGACCAAGCCTGTATATGAGCCAACGGCGCGGGTGGAAATCGATCCACCGGGAGCTGAGCTATTCAACCTGGAAGGTCGAGAGGCGGGTGAATCATCTCCCGAGTACTTAGAGACTCAGGCGCGGAACATGCAAAGCCCCGAGTTGCTAGTGAGCATGATACGGCACCTTCAATTGGATCAGAATTCCGAGTTCAAGAACAAGGGATTCGCTTCGCGCGTATTTAGTGGAGCGCTGTCAGTGGTCGACCGCGTGCCCGTTTGGCTTTGGGGGCATGAAAAGTCCGAGTCACAACCGCAATTGCCTGCGGGATTGCAGGTTCTCACTACAGCAGAGGCCTCGACTTTGAGCAGTATGCAATCGCAGCTCACGGTGAAGCGGGATACCGCCAGTCACCTGGTCAACATCAGTTTCAGTAGCCACGATCCGGTTTTATCGGCACAGGTGACCAATACCTTGCTGCATTCATTCATCGATCGTAGTTATCAAATCCGGCATGAGGCGATCATGCAATCGACGGAATGGCTTTCCCGTCAGCTCGATGACATTCGATCGCGCATGGAGCAATCGAACCGCGCGCTGGCCGAGTTTCAGAGCACCAGCGGCATCACTGATGTGGACCAGAATAAAAGCACATTTTCCGAGCAAATGGCGGAACTGAGCCGTCAGAAAACGCAAGCGCAGGCAGAGCGGATCCAACTGGAGTCATTCCTGGGAAAAGCAAAAGCTGGAGAACTCGAAAATCTGCCGCAAGTACAGAACAGCGTTGTCATACAACAACTGAACCAAAAATTAGGAGAGACGCGGGCGGAGCTGGCCCAGGCTCTCGCCATCTACGGCGATCAGCATCCGAATGCTATTCGATTGCAGAACCAGGTAGACGAATTGGAATCGCAACTGCGATTGCAGCGCAATGCTATCCTGGGTCAAATGCAAACCAGCTATGCCGCGGCGCTCACCCGCGAACACATGATGGACAACCAAATGCGCGGTACGGCAAAAGAACTGGGGCAAATGGCGGAGTACGCGGCGCTCCGGAAAGATGCTCAGGTAAATGCGGACCTTTACAACGCACTGTATGCGCGGATCAAGGAAGCGGGTATCTCGGCGGCTTCCAAGTCCAGCAATATTCGTATCGTGGATCAAGCGCCGGTATTGACCAGCCCAACCAGCCCACGTCCATTGGTGAATCTGGGCATAGGGCTGATCGTGGCAGTGATCGGCGGCATCCTCGTGGTTTTTGGACGCGAGGCCATGGATACACGCGTGCGAACTGCCGAGGATGTCTTACGGTCAACCGGAATCACCACGGTTGCCATGATGCCCATTGCGAATGGCAGCGGGCGGGGTTTGCTTGGGCCTCTCGGAATTCGAAAGAATGGCTCGCTGCAAGAACCGCTGAAATTCCTGCTGGACCATCCGGATTCAGAGCAATCGGAAGCGATTCGCGGCCTGCATACCGCGGTTATGCTTTCCAATCCGGGCCGTCCACCTCGCTTGCTGCTGGTTGCGTCGTCCCTCCCGGGCGAAGGCAAGACTACTGTCGCCATCAATCTGGCAATTGCTCTGGCACAGCAAGGGAAGACGTGTGTTCTTGATGCGGACCTGCGGCGCTCCAGCATCGCGAAAGCATTTGGCCTGAACGGTCAACCCGGATTAGGGGAGTTTCTGAAAGAAGCCGTCGATCTGGATTCAATTCTTGGCCCAGCCCCCGGGATTCCAGGATTGACGGTCATCCCTGCCGGACCAGCTGACAAGGATCCCGGAAAACTGGTGAACTCCGAGACCATGAGAATCCTGCTGCGAAAGCTGCGTGACAGATTTGACTTTGTCGTGGTCGATTCGCCTCCGATTCTCCCCTATGCGGACGGACGGGCGCTCGCACCATTTGTGGACGGCGTCGTATTCGTCGGACGAGCAGACGTGGTCACACGAGATGCCATGGCACGCTCAATCGAACTACTAGGCGAGGTACACAGCGCGCCGGTGCTAGAAATCGTATTGAATGGCGCGGATGTACATCGCGAGTCCTACACTTACGGGTACGGTTACACGCACAAACGAGCTTCTTAGCCCATCTATTTCCATTCATCCCGCACTTTTTTCAACCGATCGCAAGAGGAGTCACTTATGGTCACAGTTGCACTCTCTTCCCCAGCCGAACGCAGCAAGCCAAAACCCGTTGCCCCACTGTTCCCTTTTCTGGATTTGCAGGCGCAATTTGAAAGCATTCGTGGCGAGGTAATGGACGCGATCGCGCGAACGATGCAGAGCGCGCGATTCATTCTTGGGCCGGAGGTACAGAATCTGGAGACCGAAATCGCGCAATACGTCGGCTGCAGATTCGCCATTGCGTGTGCTTCGGGGTCGGATGCTTTGTTGCTGGCGCTGATGGCGCTCGGTATCGGTCCCGGGGACGAAGTCATTACTACTCCGTTCACGTTTGTGGCCACAGCAGGATCGATTGCGCGTTTAGGCGCGGTACCAGTGTTCGTCGACATTGACCCGATTACCTACAACCTCGACGCACGCGAAGTCGCAAAAGCCATGACACTGAATACCCGCGCAATCATGCCTGTGCATCTGTACGGTCTGGCTGCCGACATGGAACCGCTTCTTGAGATTGCGAATTCGGAGGGTATCGACATTATCGAGGATGCAGCGCAGGCGCTGAGCGCGATCTGGCAAGATCAAAAGGTAGGAGGAATCGGACGAGTGGGATGCTTTAGTTTCTTCCCCTCCAAGAATCTGGGGTGCGCGGGAGATGGCGGGATCATGACGACGAATGACGCTGATTTAGCTGATCGTTTGCGATTGTTGCGGGTGCACGGCAGTCGAAGCAAATATCACTGTGAAATCTTGGGAGTGAATAGCCGATTGGATGCGCTGCAAGCTACCATCCTGCGGGTCAAACTACCTCACCTGGAAAGCTGGACCGAAGGCCGGCGGACTAACGCCGCTCGGTATCGGAAGCTATTTGCGGAGATGAACCTCGAAGATCGAGTAGTACTCCCAATCGAACCCGCTGGATTCCGCCATGTATATAACCAGTTCGTAATTCGCGTAGCCGAACGAGACAGATTGCGTGAGCACCTGACGCGAGCGGGGATTCCTACTGAGATCTATTATCCCGAAGCCTTACACCGTCAGCCCGCCTTTTCGTATCGTGGCGGCTGTTTTCCGGAAGCGGAACGTGCCAGCCGCGAAGTTTTAGCTCTGCCGATTTTCCCGGAACTCACGGAAGCGCAACAACGGCGAGTGGTAACGGCGGTTGCGGAGTTCTATTCGTAGAAATGGACCTTCAAGGAGGCGCAATGAGGGCGGATGAACAAAACATTGCAGTGATTGGCTGCGGCTATTGGGGGAAGAATCTAGTCCGCAATTTTCACGAGCTTGGAGCTTTGCGTTGGGTTTGCGACGTGAAGAGCGAAGTGGCGAACGAAGCAGCACAGAAATACAAGGTGCGCGTGAGTCAGGATCCGGCAGACGTGCTTGGCGACGCCGAAGTTGAAGCCGTCGCCATCGCCGCGCCGGCCAGCGAGCATTATGAGCTTGCGCGCCGGTGTCTGCTGGCAGATAAGCATGTTTTCGTCGAGAAACCACTGGCGATGCATCTCGAGGATGGACGCAAGCTAGTTGAGCTAGCGCGCAATCGAAAGAGGCTGCTGATGGTGGGACATATCTTGCAGTACCATCCTGCAATTTTGAAGTTGAAGGAACTCATCACGGCGGGTGAACTGGGAAAAATCAATTACATCTACTCCTCACGCCTAAATCTTGGCAAGCTGCGGACGGAAGAAAACATTCTTTGGAGCTTCGCGCCACATGACATTTCAGCCATTTTGTTTTTATTGGATGAAATGCCGACGAAGGTGGCGAGTCAGGGCGGCACATATCTGAACCCGCAGATCGCGGACACGACTTTGACTACGTGCGAGTTTCGCAGCGGAGTCAAGGCCCATATTTTCGTGAGCTGGCTGCATCCTTTCAAGGAGCAAAAGCTCGCCATCGGAGGTGGAAAAAAGATGGCAGTTTTCGATGACACGGAGCGGGAGCGAAAACTGGTTTTGTACTCGCATCGCATTGATTGGCTGGCCCGGACACCTGTGGCCCACAAAGATGGAGGTGAAATCGTGCCTCTATCGGCAGAAGAACCGCTCCGCACGGAATGCGAACACTTCCTGCATTGTGTCGCGACGGGGGAAACTCCCCGCACGGGGGGAGAGAACGGGGTTCAGGTATTGCAAGTTCTGGAGGCTTGTGGCCGATCCCTCGTCCAGAACGGCGCACCGGTTGAGGTCGAGATCTTGGAAGCGAAATACTTTGCCCATCCCACAGCAGTCGTTGATCCCGGCTGCGAGATCGGTTCGGGCACAAAGATCTGGCATTTCAGCCACATCATGAGCGGCTCAAGAATTGGGGCTCGCTGCAACTTGGGGCAGAACGTAGTGGTTAGCCCGGAATGCAAGATTGGCAACAACGTAAAAATCCAAAACAATGTTTCCATTTACACCGGGGTTGAACTGGAAGACAACGTTTTTTGCGGACCCTCGATGGTGTTCACGAACGTCGTCAATCCCCGAAGTCACGTCGTTCGCCGGAGTGAATATCGGCGAACGCTGGTGAGAGAAGGAGCTTCAATCGGCGCGAATGCTACGGTTGTTTGCGGCATCACGATCGGCTGCTACAGCTTCATTGGCGCAGGGGCCGTGGTGACGCGCGATGTGCCGGATTATGCGCTGATGGTTGGTGTCCCGGCTAGGCAGATCGGGTGGATGTGCAATTGCGGCATCCGGCTCGCGGACGCGAATTCACATCCCGTGTGCCCAGCCTGCAATCGTGAGTACGCCATTGAAAATGGCGTCGCAACTGATGTCACTGGGATTTCGCCCGCGCACACCCCCGCGATTACGGAACAAAGAGTCTGAAACTACGGCAAGACGCCCTTCCCCAGAAGCCAAACAGGAGTTAGTGATGAACCGGCTTTTGCAACAGCGCCGCTGGATCATCCTGGCGTCGCAGGCATTCTTACTTGCAGTCACGTATTGGCTAGCATTCCAGATCTCCTTCGAGTTTCAAATCACACGCACGGGGATGCTGGCGTTTGTCACGACACTGCCGTTGGTATTGTTGATCAAACTAGTTTGCTTCCGTCACTTTGGACTTTTGACTGGTTGGTGGCGGTACGCGGGCATCAACGAACTTTTCGATATTTCCCGAGCCACAACCTTAAGTTCGGGAAGCATGCTGCTTCTGTTTTGGTTGATGCGTCCGGTGGGATTGCACTTCACAGTGATTGTCATAGATATGTGTCTGACTGTTTTAACTACCGGAGGCGCAAGACTCGCCGTGCGTGCCTACACGGAAAATGCATCGCGGAGTTACGTTGGCAAGAAGAAAGCGCTAATCGTAGGCGCCGGCCGCATTGGAACTGCGATCGCGCGGGAAATGAATAATAGCGAACTGCAGTATGCCCCGATCGGGTTTGTCGATGACGATCCCACCAAGCTGGGAATACGATTTCAGGGAATTTCGGTGCTGGGGGCCACTCACGACCTGGCGCGCCTGATCCTGGCGTATGACGTGGATGCGGTATTAATCGCGGTTCGTCGTGCACCAGGACCATTGGTGCAGCAAATCATCGAACACTGCCGCGATCGAAATGTGGAATTCAAGATAGCTCCCGCGCTGGCGGAACGGATGAACGGTTCGGCATTCAGCTTGATGCGAACCGTCAGCCCCGAAGATTTGTTGGGGCGCACACCAGTTAGCGTCGATCTTGATCCAATTCGACAAAAGTTGGAGCACAAAACAGTATTGATCACCGGCGCCGGCGGCTCTATCGGTTCTGAACTTGTGCGGCAGGTGGCTCGGCTCAATCCCGAGCGACTGGTTCTGTTAGATCGCTCAGAAAATGATCTATTCAGGCTCAGCACAGAGCTGTCATGCAATTTCCCGGGACTTCGCTTTGTGACATGCATCGGCGACATTCTGGACGTACGCACGCTACGTGACCTGTTCGCGCTATACCGGCCGCAGTCCGTCTTCCATGCAGCTGCCTACAAGCACGTGCCGATGATGGAACTCAACTGCTGGCAGGCAGTGACAAATAACATCTTTGGGACCTACAACGTCGCTCTCGTGGCACTTGAGCACCATGCTGACGATTTCATCATGGTGTCGACCGACAAAGCGGTGAACCCAACAAACGTCATGGGAGTCACAAAGCGGGTAGCAGAGTTGATCGTGCTCGCGCTGCAACAACAACAAACACGCTTCACCGTGGTTCGCTTTGGAAACGTGCTAGGAAGTAATGGCAGTGTTTTACCACTTTTTCGACAACAGATCGCGAACGGCGGGCCGGTCACAGTGACACATCCGGATGTGGTGCGCTATTTCATGACCATTCCTGAGGCGGTGCAACTTGTGTTGCAAGCTTCTTCGATGGGCCACGGCGGTGAGATTTTCGTCTTGGACATGGGCAGGCCGGTTCGCATTTTCGACTTGGCACAGAGTGCAATCCGGCTTTGCGGTCTCGTCCCCGGTACCGATATTCAGGTCGTGTTTACCGGATTACGGCCCGGTGAAAAACTCTTCGAAGAACTCAGCTTCGCAGCTGAAGGCTTGAGACCGACAACGCACGAGAAAATCCGAGTACTGGATGGCGGAAACGCCGATTTCGCGCAAGTCCGAGAATGGCTCGATGAGCTCAATGTACTTGTGGAATCACGAAACCTGCACGGTTTGATCGCAAAATTGACAGCCATCGTGCCGCAATATCATCCCAGCGCCGAGGTACGCGCACTCGCCGATGTCGATCGTTACGACTATTCGTGGAAATACGTGCAAGATCGGGCCGCCCTCTCCTCGCATACCGCACCTGCTGCGGCATAGTTTTCTGAACACCAAATAAGTCGCCGTGAAACGCTGCTTGGACTTTGTGCTATCGCTGCTCGGGTTGGTGCTCGTTGCGCCGATCTTAGCCGTGCTCATGGTTTGGATACGACTCGATACGAAGGGCCCAGCCTTTTATCGAGGATTGCGAGCAGGCCGATGGGGGCGCCCATTTCTGATCCTCAAGTTACGCACCATGGTGGAAAACGCGGAACAGTTCGGAGGGGCAGAAACTGCCTCAGATGATCCGAGAATCACTCGTGTCGGCGGATTCCTGCGCCAATACAAGCTGGATGAGTTTCCCCAGCTATTCAATGTGCTCAAGGGGGAGATGAGTCTGGTAGGCCCGCGTCCGGAAGTTCTGGATGAGGTCGCCTGCTATACGCGGGAGGAGCAACAGGTCTTAGGAGTCCGGCCCGGGATCACGGATTGGGCATCATTGAAATTTCACCACGAAGGAGAGATCTTGCGCGGCAGCGAGGATCCCCATCGTACTTACCACGAAAAGATTCGGCCAGAGAAGCTGCGCTTGCAATTGCAATACGTCGAGAGTCATTCCGTGCTGAAAGATTTTTGGATCATCTGTAGGACTTTTCGCGCGATCTTTGAGTGAGGGTTTATGTCTGCCATTCTGACTTATGAGTACATCGAATCAGCTGAGGCCCTAGCCATAGAGGGTGGCCCTCGCACGGTAACAGAGGCATTCGCGAAGTGGCCACACTATACGCAAGCGATGATAGCCGTGGTAAGCGACATTCTCCGCTCCGGCCGCGTTAATTATTGGACGGGCGAAGAGGGCGAGCAGTTCGAAAAAGAATTTGCGAGATATTGCGGAACTAAATACGCTGTCGCGGTCACGAACGGAAGTGTGGCTCTGGAACTCGCCTTACGCGCACTCGACATTGGGCCAGGAGACGAAGTGATAGTCCCCAGCCGCACCTTCATTGCCTCGGCCACTTGCGCAATGATCTGTGGCGCTATGCCACTCTTTGCCGACGTGAACCTCGAAACCCAGACTCTGGAGATTGATTCTGTCCGACAACTCATATCTGCGCGTACCAAAGCGATCATCGCAGTGCATCTGGCGGGCTGGCCTTGTGCGATGGATGAGCTTATCAGGTTGGCAAAACAACATTCGATCTTTGTCATAGAAGACTGCGCGCAGGCACACGGCGCCCGGTACAGAGGACGCTGTGTGGGTTCGATCGGGGACATCGGAGCATTTTCATTTTGTCAGGACAAGATTCTCTCAACCGGCGGCGAAGGCGGCATGGTGATCACAAACGATGCCGCACTCTGGGAAAAGATGTGGAGCTACAAGGATCATGGACGCAACTTCGCGATGTCAAAGATGAAAGGTGGGACGGGCTTCCGTTGGATTCACGATGGGTTCGGCAGTAATTTCCGCATTACCGAAATGCAGTCGGCAATCGGTCGTATGCAACTGCAATCGCTCGATGAACAACTGCAGATCCGGCGGCATTACGCATGGCTGCTTACCCGCAGATTGGTGCAGGTTCCCGGTCTGCGCGTGCCGATGCCCTCGCCCGATGTGCAACCCGCGTATTACCGCTTTTACGTCTTCGTCGAACCGGAACATTTGGCAGCGGGTTGGACCCGGGATCGTGTGCTAGAAGCGATTTGTGCGGAAGGGGTTCCGTGTGGAGTGGGCAGCTGTAGCGAAATCTACCTTGAAAAGGCTTTTCCAGTCTCAATGCGCCCCGCTGAACGACTGCATAATGCCAAGCAACTTGCCGAGACGGGCCTTGCGTTCTTGATTCATCCGACTCTCACCGAAACAAATATTCAACAAACGTGCGATGCGGTTGAGAAAGTCATGAGTGCTGCAACCTACCCGCACGAGTGGCACTCCATTAAGTAACGAGGCTCCTGTGAGACCAGCCTCCATTCAAGTAACAGTGATCGTTCCTATGCGTAACGAGGAGCAACGCATTGCACGATGTTTGGACAGTATTTTGGAGAATGATTTTGATTTGAGGCAGATAGAAGTCCTGGTGGTGGACGGGTGTTCCACGGACCGGTCTCGCGATATTGTCACGAAGCATGCCGTGGCCTGCGGCAGCATCAAGATCTTGGACAACCCAGCAAAGATTGTTTCGGCTGCGTTGAACATCGGCATCCGCCATGCCCGTGGAGAAGTCATCATCATCATGGGAGCCCATGCCGAGTATTCCAGGGACTACATACGTGCTTGCTTGCGCGAACTAAATGCGACCGGAGCCGATGTGGTCGGCGGAATTTTGGAAACGCGGCCGGGAGCGCAAACGAATGTTGGGAGAGCTATTGCCACGATGAGCCAACATCGCTTTGGAGTAGGCGGTTCGGCGTTTCGCACGAGTCACGAAAGCAGATACGTCGATACAGTACCGTATGGAGCTTACCGCAGAGAGATATTTGAGAACGTTGGCCTCTTTAATGAGCAGCTAATTCGGAACCAGGACTTTGAATTCAACGCTCGTGTGGGTAAGGCGGGCGGCAAACTGTTTCTGTCGACAAAAATTCGTGCAGCCTACTACAACGTCGCTGATCTTCGAAGCTTAATGCGACAGGCATTCAGTAACGGGCGTTGGCTTCCCGCGATGTGGCTGGCATCGCCGGTTACTCTACGGTTGCGCCATGCTGTTCCCGCCTTATTCATGACTGTTTTAGTGCTCGCCTTAACGTTCGGTCTTCTTCATAAGTTATTTCTACTCTGCGGCTTAACAATTTTGGTGTTTTATGCCGCGGTAGTCATAGTGATGGCAACTCTGATTGCCCGCAAGCAAGGCCGTCAATTGTTCATACCTCTGCTGAGTACATTCGTTTTGCATCACTTCGCCTACGGCATTGGCACATTGGCAGGTCTTATCGCGTGCGCGAGACTTTCGATTACAGCGAGGCTGGAACCTCAGTATTCGACAAGTACGCGGACATAGCTGGAACTTCCGTATAACGAGCCCTCACAAAATGGCAGCACACTACGTCAGCGAATGTGTAGTCGCAGGGCCATCCGCAGACTCAGATAAGAGCTTGCGTCCGGCGGGTGTGCGGGCACCGGAAGAGGTCATCCCCGCCAAGGCCAACCACGCTTTCATACGCGACGTCCTGAAGCTCGTCACCGGTTCAGCATCGGCACAGATTCTGACTGTGCTGACGGCGCCTTTCATCGCGAGGTTATTCGCGCCGGCGGCATTTGGCTTGGCTGCCGTGTTCGTATCTATCACTGGTGTAATCAGTGCGCTGGTCGGAATGCGATACGAACTTTCGGTCGTCCTACCGGAAAAAGACGAAGAAGCAGCCAATGCGATGGCAGTAGCTTTAGGTTTTATTCTCCTTACCAGCAGCACAACCGGGTTGCTACTCCTTGCCGGCGGGAATTATCTGCTGCGGTGGTTACATGCGCCTGACCTGCACAAATATCTTTGGCTCATACCCGTCATGGTCTTATTGAATGGCTTCTTTGCCGCGCTGAGCTACTGGAATACGCGAAAGAAGAAATTTGCTCGGCAGACGATTGCGCAGGTGGCAGGCGCAGCCTTCTTCGTCGTGGCGCAAATCGCAGCGGGGGTTTCCGGTCATTCTTCGGGTGGCGTGATCATATTCTCAACGGTTCTTGCCGTTTTTGTGAGCGCCATGATTCTGGGGCTGCAGACATTCTCGGAATGCTGGCAACTCTTCCTCCACAACGTCCGGAGTCAACGGATGTGGGCCGCACTTAAGCGATACAGTAACTTTCCCCGATACAGTACGGCATCGGCGGTCTTGAGCAACCTGGGCTGGCAAGTACCGACGTTCATGCTGTCAGGTTATTTTTCCTCCACCGTTGTTGGACACTATGCCTTGGGAAACAAAGTCCTGCGCATTCCAGTGAACCTGGTGGGCACCAACATTGCGACCGTCTTTTTCCAGCATGCCAGCGAAGTTCACCATCAAGGCACGTTACGTGTCTCCGTCGAAAAGATGTTCCGATACCTGATCGCAATTTTCCTTTTTCCGTCGTTGATGCTGTGCCTGATCGGCAAAGAGTTGTTTATGGTGGCTTTCGGAAGCCGTTGGGCCGAAGCAGGCATATACACCCAGATACTCAGCATCTACGTACTGTTCTGGTTCATGGCCGTACCGCTGGGTATAGCGTTGAATGTGCTCGAAAAACAGGCATTGGAGCTGCGACTGGTAATCATGATTCTGCTGACAAGGGTCGTTGCTCTCTGGATCGGAGGATCTCTCGGTAGTGCACGACTAGCTCTGGCACTCTTTTCGATCGTCGGAGTTGTCGTTTATGGATACTTCTGTCTTGTGGTGCTTCGGTTGTGTGCAGTCCCGGTTTTGGAAACAGCTACTTATATGGCAAGAAACGCTCTGACCTTTATTCCTGCAGCCCTCGTCATCGCGGTTTTGAAACACCTCGGCGCCGCACCGCTGGTGACACTTGGGATCGCTATAGCATTGCTCGCCGCATATTACGGCCATTTCATTCACACAAACTCTGCCGGCCGCGAACTGCTTGCGGGCATGCTCCGGAAGTTCTCCCCGTCGGAAGCGAGTTGAGCGAACAATCTCGCTGTAGAAATTTATGTCGACTACATCGCTAAGTTACCGATTCCAACTAGCGCCATCCGTGAATATCAGGTACTTGATAATGGCAGGCGCGATCTCTGGCGCAGCGGTAGCCTATGGCGGATGGTTGGGAGGTGTAGCTCTTTTATTCTGCGCGGTGCTAGCACGCTGGCCGGTACAGGTAGCACTGGGAACCTTCGCGCTGCTCCTGCCATTTGATTCCGTATCTGCCATTGGCGGAGAAGCTAGTGGCGCAGCTTTGACTCGTTACGTAGGAGCGTTTGCGGGACTTGTCCTCCTTGTTGTAGGCCTAATCTCTAAGCGCTTGTCACTTCCCTGCCGTGCGGCGCTATGGTGGTCGCTATTTGTACTGTGGGGAGTAGCGACGTTGGGCTGGGCCGCCAACTCGCAGTTCGTCCTGGAACGTCTGCCCACTGCAATTTCGCTATTGCTCCTATACCTGCTGGCTACGGCATTTCGCATCAACCAAAAGGAAATGTGGGTGGTCCTTGTTGCGACCGTGATCGGAGGTTGCGTTGCGGCAGGCATGTCAACGCACGAGTTCTACAGCGGCACTTTTTACCTTCAAAGTACGCGCAGCTCATTGATGGTGGGAAACCGCGACACTGATCCGAATCAGTTCGGTGCCAGTTTGCTGTTGCCTTTGTCGCTCGCAATCGGGGCCATCGTGCAAGCGCGGAACCGACTGCTACGGGTTTGTGCTACAGCCGCAATTGCGATTTTGAGTCTCGCCTTACTCCTAAGCATGTCACGCGGTGCTCTGGTTGCCGCACTCACCGTGGTGATTGTGTATATCGCGCGCTTCGGACTCAGCCGCAGAATTGTGCTGGCGATTGTGTTGGCAGCTGCTCTTCTCTTATTGATGCCACAAACTTTCTTTAGCAGATTGGGGCTAAGTGATCGAGGAGCTGGGCGGGTCGATATCTGGGCAGCCAGTATGGACCTGGTTCCTCGGTACGGGCTGTTCGGTGCAGGATGGAACAATTTCATCGTGGCATATTCCGGGATCGCGGGACATGCGCCATCGTTTCGGGGATATACGCGAGGCTCGCATAGCATTTATGTCGGGATGCTCATTGAAGTAGGCGGTATCGGACTCACATTTCTGCTGTTGGCGTTTCGCTCGCAACTACGCGAGGGCAGATCACGCGAACTTGTCCCATATGCGGCGGCCTGCTGGGGAATGATAGTGATGGGCATCACGCTCGATATCGTATGGCGAAAATCGTTTTGGTTTTCCTGGATCATCCTTGCCATGGCGGTACGCTTGCGTGCTGATCGAGACGAGGAGGTCACGCCATGAAGGTGCTGGTCCTCTCGCACATGTTTCCCAATCCCCTCGATGCGTGCGCTGGAATTTTTGTACTCGAGCAAGCCAAGGCTCTGCGGAAGATGGGAGTTGAAGTGCAGGTCCTCTCGCCGACGCCTTGGGCGCCACCGCTGCTACGGTTTCATCCGAGCGTGCGGAGATATTCGATCGTGCCGCCGACCTGGACAGTGGACGATTTCGTAGTGCAGTACCCGCGCGTACCCACACTACCGCGAAATATCGGATTCTCTGTGTCTGGCGGTCTGTTTTACCTCAGCTGTCATGGGGTGGTTTCACGGTTGATGCGGCAACAAAGGTTCGATGTCATTCATGCCCACACAGTTTTGCCCGATGGCTTTTGCGCGGTGCTGATGGGCTGCGAGTTTGGCGTGCCGGCTGTTTGCACGGCTCATGGATCCGATGTAAACGTGTATCCGCGGAACAGCAGCACAGTACGTTGGGCGAGCCAGTGGACTCTGAAGCATGCGGATCGTGTAATCGCCGTTAGTGAGAACCTCAAGAGTGAAGCACTTGCTCTGGGAGGCAATCGCGAAATTACTGTGGTTCGCAACGGAGCAGCCAATGCGAATTTCCGACGGCATCCCAAAGCTGAAGCAAGGACAAAGTTGGGGTTGAATGCAGCTGGCAAGGTGGTGACTTTTATCGGATATCTGAGACCCGAGAAGGGTGTTGACTACCTGCTGGAAGCACTTCCGAACCTCAAACGGATCGACGCGCAATTATGTATCGTGGGGGACGGCCCCTTAAGGGATCCACTGATAAGCAATGCGAAACGACTCGGAATATTTCAAAATTGCGTATTTGCCGGCAGGCGTCCGCACGCGGAAATTCCTCTGTGGATTTCGGCTTCGGATTGCATCGTGCTTCCCAGCTTGAGTGAAGGATTTCCGACGATTTTGGCCGAAGTAATGCTGTGCGGGGTGCCTATCATTGCAACGGCTGTCGGAGGCACTCCCGAAGCGGTGAGAGATCGTGAAACGGGGTTGCTCGTGCCGCCTGCAGACTCTTCGGCGATCGCTCACGCGCTGACAACTTTATTAAGCGACGGGCATCTCGCATCACACCTTTCAACCTGTGCGCAGACACTGGCGATGCAATCGCTCACCTGGGACGCCAATGCAAGAGCCATGATCGAGGTATATGACGACGTGGTGCGTCAACGTGTAAGAGTAAGTGCTCAGCAACACCCTCCCCTGCAGTCTCTATCAATCCACTGACAGAACCAATCAAGGCGTGGTAATGGCAACCGCACCGATTGTCGAACCCTTCGGTTTGGCCTCTCTTGCTCAGACGCAGTCATTGCGTGTAGGCGTGTTACTGGATTCGCTGCTGGCCCCACACTGGGCTTGTCACATTCTCGACGAACTGCAGCGGCTCGACGGCGTAAAACTCATCGTCGTCGTGTCGGCCGGCGCCAGCACCCCCGACGGCCACCTACGCTACCAGGAACGCGCTCCCAAGCTTTTGCGGCTTTGGCGCGATATGGACATGAAGTTTTTTTGCGGGCGGTCGGCTCATCAGGACGCGTTAGCCCCCGTTCGATTTACTCCAGTAAACGGGGCAATAATCATCTCGCAATCTGCACCATCGGACGGCTGTACATGCACGACCCAAACCCTTGCTGACCTGAGGTCGATGCATCTTGATGTGCTGTTAAATCTTTCTTCCGGCGCACCCACGCGCGAATTACAGGCGATTGCGAGGCATGGGGTTCTGTGGTTTGGAGATGAGGGAAACTTGCTCGCCGATTTGTTCTGGCTCTTATATGAAAAGGGATCGGTCCTCCGAAACACGGTGAATGTTTCTTCGAGTGATGCCGGGACTGGCACGCTTGCTGTTTGTTATTCCGCGGCTGACAAGTATTCCTTATTTCGAAACCTTACCGAAAGTTGTTGGAGACGGTGGGAACCGGTGCAGCGATGGCTGAATGAAGCCAGGTCAGATGACCGTCAAGGCAATGGTGGTGGCATGATCACATTGCCAGCTTCAGCCCATGATATCCCCGGAAATTATGATTGCGCCCGGTTGCTAGTTAAAGTTTTGGGGCGACTGGTGCACGACAAATGCACCTCGCTTCTGGAGCGTGAGCATTGGTTCGTTGCGTTTCGGAACATTTCTCCAAGAATCAGTGCAGGTTTCGACAGCAACAACTTCACGTTGCTTCACCCACCCATCGGACATTTTTACGCCGATCCTTTTGTCATCGACAAAGCGGGCAAGACGTACATTTTCTTTGAGGACTACAGCTACGCCTCACGCAAGGCAGTAATTTCGTTCATTGCGATCAACAATGACGGTGAGTACAGTTCACCGGAGGTGGCACTGGAGGAAGATTATCACCTGGCCTATCCCTGCCTATTCGAAATACACGGTCAGCTTTATCTTATGCCGGAGACCAAGAATCACAGGACCATTCAGCTCTATCGAGCTGTGCGATTTCCGGACAAATGGGAATTGACAAATGTATTGCTGGAGAACGTGCAGGCAGCTGACTCCACCTTGTTGCACCACGGAGGCAAATTTTGGCTGTTTACTTCTGGCCTGAATAGTCAAGATCCGTGGTTCGATGCTGATAGTGAATTGTTTCTTTTTTTCGCAGATTCCCTGAAGGGGCCGTGGGAGCCGCATGCGAAAAACCCGATCATCACGGATGTCCGTAAGTGTCGGGGAGCGGGCCAGATGCAAAATTGGAATGGGCGGCTAGTTCGACCTGCCCAAGACTGCTCTTCGTTTTACGGTCATGCCGTCGTGTTGAATCGGATCGATCTGTTGTCCGAAGACCGATATAACGAAACTCCGATCGCAACGATTTCACCGGATTGGCTACCCGGAAATCTTGGTACTCATACCTTCAACCGTAGTCAGACCTTTGAAGTCATAGACGGCAGACTGCTGGTCAGCCGCTTTGGAAACGGACATTCCCCGCGGAGAATTGAAAAAGCTGGGACCTCGCACCCGATCTTGCAGCAACTGTAATCAGACCAAACAAGCAACATGTCAGCCAGCACGTCAGTTCGTAGTACACACGCACAAGCAGTCTGGAGCGGTAGGGAAACTTTCGCTGTGACACGAATCGATGTCCGCGATTTTCGGACTGAGATCATCTCCTTGTTCGAGGCCAATGGGAAAGCAGACCTCGGGAAGCAATTTGATTGGTATTACCGAAACGACGGGCAACCAACCCCGATTTCATGGGCACTGCGCGGCACGAATGGAAGACTCTTCGGGCTGTGCTCGGTCACAATTCGCGGGATGCGGTTTGGTACAACGCCAGTGCGGGCAGGTGTCGCCGGAAATCTTCTGGTCGATCGCAGCCGCGGCGCGTATCTGGGCGCATTCTCGCTGGTGAACGCAATCAAATCGCTGGTTGATACTCGCGAGCTCGATGTGCTGTTGGGAATCCCTAATGTGTTGGCGCAACCGATATTTGTGCGGTGCGGCTTTAACACAATTGATCGTTGGGTAACCTACGTTCAGCTTGCGAGCTCACGCAACTTGCTCAAGTTTCATTTTGGCCGTTCGGGGATGCTGGCCAGCCGAGTGATCGACTGGGCGGCCACTGCGAGACGCGAGCTTTCTGATCGACGTGGCACCAAGAATTCAGGCTTTCGCGTAATCGACTTATCAGAAAACGAATTGAGCCGAGTACGCTTTGAGAATTGGACATTGGATTCGCAAGGATTGGGTCTCATTGCTAGCGGTGAATATCTGAAATGGCGGTTCATGCGTGCGCCCGTGCAAGGATTCGGCGTGGTTGCGGTATTGTCATCCGAACACGAGATTTGTGCCTACGTCGTGATCCGCAGCTCACGTGGGCGCATCTGGATTGCAGACTGCTGTTCCGATCACAGGCAACTCAACGAACACGAAGCCATGCTGTGCTTCTGCCATGACCATCGCGCGCTCGCCAGCACGGTTTGGATTCCCGTTCTGAGTGCGGCAACACTCAGTAAGCAATTAGCGACCGCCGGCTTCGTAAAAATAAAACAGAGTCTTGGAGGTTACCCCGATTTTCCTTTTGTGGGGTACTGGCGCACAGATCATCCCCTGGCCGATATCTTCGGCCAGCCATCGGCATGGCATCTGCTCTCCGGATTTAACGACGTCTGAGTCAGCAAGGCGACAGAAATGGCTTTCGATATCGTAATGCTAACCAGCGCTCATGCCGCTTTGGATGACCGCATTTTTTACCGTGAGGCAAAAAGCCTGAAAGAGGCTGGCTACTCGGTCTGTGTTGTGGGCAAGCATTCGACGTCAGAGGTCGTGGATGGAATTCAGATCTGCCCGATCAAAGCTGCGCATAGCCGCGCGCAGAGACTGTGGCTGGGCATTTCGATCTTGAAGAAGGCCGTGGAACTCGATGGCCACGTCTTCATCATCCACGATCCTGAACTCATCGCGGTTGCGCTTCTTCTGCGGGCACGCGGGAAAACAGTTGCCTACGACGCGCACGAGAACCTACCGGCGCAAATTCAGCAAAAAGCCTGGATACCCAAACTGATTCGTTGCTTGTTGGTCCCTGTTGCCAAAACGGCTGAGTGGATCGCCTCACGGGCACTCAATGGCGTGATGGCCGCCGTCCCAGCGATCCAGGGGCGATTCCCCGCAAGAAAAACAGTCCTGGTAAGAAATTTCCCTACCAGCGAGGCACTGGCAACGCTAGGTGAAGGCACAGAGATCAATGAGCGGCGAAATGTGGTGATCTACACGGGTGGCTTGAGTCGTGTCCGCGGCACCGCGGAACTGATTGAGACATTTCGCGGCCTGACCAGCGCGGAATTGTGGCTGGTCGGCGACTTTGATGATCCGGCGTTCCGGAATGAAATGGTTCCGAATCTGCCAATCAATGTGAAATGGCTGGGCTGGAAGACTCATCCTGATGTGCTGAAGCTATACAGGGAGGCAAAGCTCGGGGTCGTACTGCTCCACTCCACGCCCAATCACCGGTGCGCACTTCCGGTGAAGCTATTCGAATATTTAGGCGCCGGATTGCCCGTCATTGCCAGTAATTTTCCAGAGTACGAAACCCTGGTTCGAGGTTGCGGAGTTTGCGTGAATCCTATGAATGTTGGCGATATCCGCAGCGCAGTGACGACCCTACTCAGGGACGAATCGCTACTTAAACGAATGTCGGCGGAGGCGCGCAAGCGTGTATTGAAGGAATTCCATTGGCAGGGCGAAGGCGATCGACTCGTGGAATTCTGTTCCAGACTCATGGCAAAACGGTCAGGCGATCGCATTCCCTTACCAGGATCTCCTCGTCCATCTGTTAGTTCATAGTTCCTGGAAGAAATGATCAGTATGCGGATAATGCTCCAGTTCGTTCCAGAGCAAGGCCCGGTTGCGCGAGCGAGGCTTGAATACGCATTCCGCTTATTCTGCGCAATCTACGGCCATGAACCGATCACGGAGGATTTGCGCAACTCGTCAGACATGGTAATAACCTACGCACCCACGTGTGCCGAAGGGGACGTCTGCCTGACGAAGGCCAGGCGATTCCGACCTCTGCTTGAGCCTGCGCCGGAGCCAATTCGATATCAGTCCGAGGAAGACGCGACTGTGCTGTTTCATGGTCCGGAGGACGGACGTGAACCGGACTGGCTCGCAGAAATTTTCGAATGGGTATCCTGTGCCGATGAATATGCGTGCCGCAAGCACGATTCGGTCGGACGAGTTCCCTTCGAAGCCTGCTACGTAGGCCGCCACGGCCTGAATCCGCGAAAGCCTTATGCAGCGGTGGCCATGGCTTTCTTGCAAAAAGCGATTGCCCGGGTCAAGCCTCAGGTCTCGACTCGGCCGATGTGCCCCGTTGGATCGGCACAGCACCTGGTGGTCAACACGCATGATGTCGATCTTCTGCCTATGCATCGCATCTCGAGCAGCTATCGCATAGCGAAGAATGCACTCATCTCATTGACACTTTTCCGCCGAACAGAAGTTGCGACCCAGCAATGCAAAACGGCTGCGCGGGTTGCGTTAGGGGCTCCCGATCCGCTGGACCAAATCAACTTTCTCACGAAGCAGGAGCAGAAACATAATGCGAGCGCAAGCTATTACTTTCTGCCTCGCCGCGATCATCGTCGCGATGGCAATTACTCCCTGCAGCAAGCGTCGCCAGTAATGTGGAGTTTGCAGAACGATGGCATCGAAGTTGGAGTCCATGGGTCATATCGAAATATGGAACGGCAATACGGTTTGGGAGCGGAATTTGATCAGATGCACCGGGTAGGACTTCACCCTATAGGAACGAGGCAGCATTGGCTGCGTTTCACCATTCCACAGTTAGTTCGAAATGTCGGGCTTGCAGGCGCCGGCTATGACACATCTCTGGGATGGCCGTATCACGCTGGTTTTCGAGCGGGTGCTTGCTTCGCGTTCCCTCCGTACGATTTCGAGCAGGAAGCCCCCGCTAATTTTCTGGAGATTCCCTTGGCATTAATGGATCAGGTTGCGCTTAAGGCAGGCCGTGATAACGGTTCCGATCCGATTGCGGAGACGTTGGCCGCGAGCCGAAGGTATGGGTGGGGTGGGATCTCAGTCGTCTGGCACCCAACCGCGTTCGGGGGCGGACAATATCCGATGGAGGTCGGCAATCGTTTTTGGCAATTGCTCGAGGATGCACAAGATCATCACGAAAAGTGGTTGAGCGGGGAGTCTTTCCTGCGTCTTGCGTGGCCACGTTATCAAAATGCAGGCTTGCTGCCTGCTCGAGGATGGAAATGAATTCCGTAGTGGAAGTACCAAATCCTGAACCGCCAAACATTGACGAGCAGCAGTTGGCACAGGCTGATCAAACCGGACTGCTTCGAAGTTTACCTGAGGAAACTTCTGTGAATGGCGGCCCTGGCAGCTTGCGTTATCTGCGGCGAGATGAGTGGACCAATGTCTGGGACAAGCTGGTGGATATTTCATCCCAAGGATCGCCGTTTGTACGCTCCTGGTGGTTGCAAGCGGTGGGCGGCACAGTGGAGATTCTCGGTTATTTCAAAGGTGGAAATCTTGTTGCGGGAATTCCTCTCTATTCGGAGAAGCGATTGGGCATAACGGTTCATACGATGCCAAAACTGACGCAGACCTTAGGCCCAGTGATCGCGCCCTCCGCGGGCAAGCAGGTGGCCGCCATTTGGCAAGAAATGGAGGTTTTAAGCGCCTTTGCAAAGGAGCTGTCAAAGTTACGGGTTTTCTTTCAGGCATTTCATCCTTCGCTGCATAACTGGTCACCGTTCTACTGGAATGGATTCAGCCAGACCAGCCGGGCCACTCAGGTGGTTGATTTAAGTGCCCCCGACAAGCTCAGCGAGCGCATGGCGAAAGGTGCACGCCGTCACATCCGCAAAGCCGAACGTCTGGCAATCACAATTGAGCCGTGCCGGCCCGAGCAGTTGTGGCAGGCGGAGGAAAAAAGCTTCTCGCGCCAAGGAATGAAAGTGCCCCATTTGGTTCAGTATTTGCGAGCACTGAATGATGCCGCGCAGGCAAATCACGCTGGGGGCTGTTTTGGAGCATTCGACCGCGAACGGAGGATGCACTGTGCCTGCTTTATTGTTTGGGATCACAATCGGGCCTACACAGTGGCTAGCGGGGCCGACCCGGAGCTACGCGATAGCGGAGCACATTCGCTACTCACTCTGCATCTCGCCAGGCTGGCAGCGGAGCATGCTCCAGTTCTCGATTTTGCCGGGTCGATGCTGCAACCCGTCGAATTATTCCTGCGCAGCTTCGGAGCGACACAGGTTGCCTACAACTGGATTATGAGATTTCCGATGCCGATCAAACTTTATCTCGCCTTACGAAACAAAATGTGAAACAAAGTGATCTGGCAGAGTCGCCGGAGCCTTTAATGAGTCCAGGGCCAGGACTGATCCGGCGATTGGTACTGATACGCACCCACATCCCAGCGGCCGCCGGAGGGCCACGGGCGCGGCCCTCCATCGATGTCAAACGATGGAGCACCGACATTCGTGCCGGCATGAATGGCAGGACTACCAGCCTTTAGTTCGTAATTGCCTTCTCCATTGGACTGCCAGTCGACAAAGATCGTGCCAGAATTTGGATCAACGTTGGTGAGGTTCCCTGAAATATTTGCTGCGCCATTCAAGGCAGAACTGATGTTGGAGGGCTTGTTTCCAAAGAGCAAATTGTCAGTGATGGAATTGTTGCTTCCGTAATTCTGGATGGCATCGACTCCGTAACCGTGGCCATCGTAGCCGGGACCGTTGTACACAAGAACGTTGTTGTTGATCAGATTGTTATTGCTGGTCCCAGAACTTCCGCCGGTCCCGAGCATGACTCCTCCGCCGCATTCAAAAACTGTGTTGTTGACGATTGTGGAGTTGCTGACCTCGTGCCCCTGCTCGACGCCCCATCCGGCGCAATTGGAAACGAGGTTGTTGCTGATGACGTTGTAGAACGTGTGCACATAGATTCCATGCACATACAAGGAGGCTGGACCTCCCTTGCCACTGAAATCAATGTTATTGACGATATTGGAATCCGCGGTGGTGTAAGCCGAGCCGTTGTCCACGTTGATGCCTGCGCCGCCGTTGCCCACGCATCCCGAGCATTGAATATCGTGAACCTTGTTGCCTTGAATCAGTCCGTGACCACCGAGCCACTCGATACCAATGCGGGTGCTGGGATCAGACGAGGTGATGCTGAATCCTTTTACGGTGACGTAGCTTCCGGTTTGTGTCCAAACCATGTCACAGGTCCCCGTGCATTCAATGACCGCACCAAACTGTGTTTGCGAGATGTATTGAACGGGCGACGATGCTGTACCACTAGCCCCAGTGGAAACGGGACCAGCGTAAGTTCCGGGCTCGACCCAGACAGTGGAACCAGGGCCAACCTTGCTGTTCGCGTGAGCGATGGACGCCCAGGGATGACAAGCGGAGCCGTCATTGCCATCATTTCCGGTGTTGGAAACGTAATATTGCCCATTGGCCGGGCCTGCGGAAGACAATTTCACGCTCGCGCTTGCGTTCACAGCGGTGTCGTACACACTTTTGGCGGAAACAGTAACACCGCTCTGAGAGGAACATGGCGGAGCGGAATACAAACCAGAAGAAGAAATCGTGCCAACGTTGGCATTTCCGCCCGAAATTCCGTTTACCGACCAGCTAACTGCCTTGTTAGTCGTACCAGTAACGTTTGCCAAAAACTGTTGTGTGTGCATACCGCTGAGTGACACGCTCTGAGGAGAAATAGAAACCGCGACCGCCCCCGATGTGGGTGACACTGTAACCCGTGCATCAGCCGCCAAAGACGGGTTAGCCACGCTTTGTGCCGCCACTGTCACAGGAGATCCGAGCGCAGTCTGTGGAGCGAGGTACAAGCCCGTTGAAGTGATCGTGCCGACTTGGGTGTTGCCTCCTGAAATCCCATTAACCAGCCAAGTCACAGCGGAATTATTGGTGCCACTCACAACAGCGCTGAATTGTTGAGACTGATTTGCCTGGAGCATCACTTGAGTTGGCGAAATGCTGATGGCGGCAGTGGTGCCGGAACCAGAGAGAGCGAGCGATGGGCTGCCGTTGACAGACGCATTGGTGTCAATGCTCAACATTGCCTGGACTGGCCCAGTCTGAGTCGGAGTGAAAGTCAAGGTGAGCTGCAACTGCCCCGAAGCAGGAACCGTAGCCGCACCACTCCAGTTTTTCAATTGAAACGTGGCAGATCCGCTGAGAGAGGCTGCCTTCAATACCAAGTCGGTGTTGCCGGTGTTTTGGATGGTAATGAGCTTCGAAGCGGTGCTGTTGACGGTCTGGCTACCAAAGGCAATTGAGGCCGGAGTGATCGTCAAAGCCGCCTGCGCACCGGGAGCTTGATTGTTGGCTTGCGTGTTCGATGTGCCACATCCTGATAGCACCGCGGTAAGCAGAAGCAGCGCAAAGCTGCCGCTTCGAGACAAGAGAGGGAGGCGGGTTTTCAACGTTCTTCTCCGATTTTTGGATTCTCAACGTGCGACTCGTCTAGTCTCAGACGTTTGCGCGTGCCGCGGTACATCTCGGAAGTAGCGTGTACTACGTTGGCCAGAACTCTTACTGCTGGAACAACACTGAAGCTGCTTGATGCTTAGGAAAACTTACGATGATGCGGTTGTTGCTGACTTGCAGATAACTTGTGTGAAGGTAGGGATAGCATCTCCGATCGAAGATCGTCAACGCTTCAAACGCGGGAACTTGCTTCTTCGTCGAATCGAAAGTACATGGACCTCGAAACAATTTCGCGCAAGCGATTGTTGCAAAACCAATTGCCAGTGATTCGAACAGTGCTCTTTGTGCTGTTGTCTTTTGCAACAATCAAAGGGATGAGCGCAAAAGATTTCCGTTCGCGTGACATTCTTCCTGTGACTTCCATCGATTACTACGTCGCGCCGCGCGGAAATGATCACGCCGACGGGGCCGCAAACCACCCTTGGGCCACACTGCAGCACGCGGCCGATACGGTGGCAGCAGGCAGTGTGATACATGTTGCGTCGGGAAATTATTCAGGACCGATAAAAACATTTCGAAGCGGAATGCCCCTTGCGAGGATTCGTTTTGTTTCCGATAAACAATGGGGCGCAATCGTCCGTAGCAGCGGTTCGCGCGCGACATGGGTGAACGACGGTGATTTTGTGGATATCGTCGGATTTGACATCAGCGGCGACGGCGCAATTGGGATTCTGAACCGCGGATCGAACGTGCGGATTATTGGGAATCACGTGCATCATATTCCGGCTGTCGGCTGCGATGGCAATGGAGGCGCCGGGATTTTGAACGGGAATTACAGCGCCAGTGATGATGACGTGATTGGGAATGTGGTAAACGACATCGGCGAAGCAAATAAATCTTGCGCGCGCGTGCACGGAATCTATCACTCGAATATGCGCGGCCGCATTCTGAATAACATCTGCTACGGCAACGAAGGATACGGTATTCACCTCTGGCATGCCGCGACGCAGGTCATCGTTGCGAACAATCTCGTCTTTAATAACCGTCATGGGGGAATTGTCGTGGGCGCCGGCGACGCGCCGTTCAATGGTTCACCAAACAATCCCGCAGATCACGTGCTCGTCGTGAACAACATTGTGGTCTATAACCACAACCGGTATGGCATCGAAGAGCTAGGCGTGACTGGGCCCAATAATAGTTTCACCAACAACCTGGTCTACAGCAACGACTTGGCTGATTGGAAGTTGCAGTCCGGGCAGCAATTCGGAACTATTGCCGCCGATCCCAAGTTCATCGCCTATCGGGCCAACGGTAACGGAGACTATCGCCTTTCAAACGACAGCCCCGGAATAGGCAACGCAAGCAGGATCGGCGCACCGCCCTTCGATATTCAAGGTTACGTGCGCCCGGAGCGCACCTCGTGGGATATAGGCCCGTATCAAACGGGTAGTGCCGAGAAACGTAGCTGGCCGCCGGATGCCTGCTTCCCTGATTGTTGGTCCCCCCGGATCGACAGGAATCGATAACTCAAAGAGAGGTCAGACCGCTTATGTGTGCGATCGCGGGAATCTGTAATTCATCCGGAGCGCCCGTTAGTGTCCCAGTACTAAAAGAGATGATCGCAATGCTGCGGCACCGTGGTCCGGATGAATGGGGCATTCATACAGATGTCGGCATCGGTCTGGCGAACGCGAGGCTCAGCATCATTGATCTCAACCGCGGGCACCAGCCACTTTGCAATGAAGACGGAAGCGTTTGGATTACCTTCAACGGCGAGATTTTTAATTACGTCGAGCTAAGGAAAGAATTGATTTCCCGCGGCCACATATTCTCAACCCGTTCGGATACAGAAGTCATTCTGCATTTGTATGAAGAAAAAGGCGAGAACTGCTTTCGGGATCTGAATGGACAATGGGGCTTGGCGATCTGGGATGTGCGGGAACGCAAATTGCTGCTTTCCCGCGACCGCATGGGTGTGCGTCCGGTGTTCTACACCCGAGTAGGAGAAAGCCTAATCTTCGGCTCGGAAGTCAAAGCGCTATTCACGCATCCTGAGGTCGAGCGAGAACTCGATCTGGCGGGACTGGATCAGATTTTCACCTTCTGGTGCACGCTGTCGCCGCGCACTGTCTTCAAGAACATTTTCGAGCTTCCGCCAGGACACACGCTCGTGTTCGTGCGGGGCAATGTCGAGATCCATCCGTATTGGCATCTCAGCTTTAATCGGCCCACAGAAATACTCGCCGATGATGCTTACATCGAACAATTGGCGGAACTGCTGACCGATGCCGTGCGTATTCGGCTGCGCTCCGATGTTCCGGTCGGAGCCTACCTGAGCGGCGGGCTGGATTCCACCGTTATAACGGCACTCATTAATCAGTTCAGCGGGAAGAAGCTGCGCTCATTCTCCGTCGCTTTCACATCGGAAGACCACGATGAAAGGGCCTATCAGCAGGAGGCAGTCCGGTTTCTTCACACGGCGCACGAACAAATCGAATGCGGGTATGACGACATCGCTGCGGCCTTTCCGGATGTGATCTGGCACACCGAAAAGCCGGTGATTCGCACCGCACCCGCTCCCCTGTATTTGCTCTCACAGCAGGTGCGGGATGCCGGTTACAAAGTCGTGCTGACCGGGGAAGGCGCCGACGAGATTCTGGGCGGGTATGACATATATAAGGAGGCAAAAATCCGGCGGTTTCTAACGGCTCAGAAGAACTCGCCGCGTCGCGCGCAACTGTTGCGCCGCCTCTACCCTTACCAGGCTAGCTTACAAAAGATGCCGAATGCCTACTTGCAACGTTTCTTCCGAGCAACGGCTGAAGATCTCAATGACCCGTTTTTCTCGCACAGGCCGCGCTGGGAGCTCACGTCACGGCTAAAAATATTTTTCTCTGACGATGTGAAATCAGAACTGGCCGGCCATGATGCGATCTCGGAACTGTTTGGCCAGCTTCCCATCGAATACTTCAGCTGGGATGGCTTTTCTCAAGCTCAATATTTGGAAAGCAAGCATTTGCTGCCAGGTTACATTCTGTCATCACAAGGTGACCGAGTCGCTTTGGCTCATGCGGTAGAGGCGCGTCATCCCTTTTTAGATTATCGACTGGTGGCGTTTGCCAATGCGTTGCCCCCCAACATCAAGATGAGAGTTCTAAACGAGAAATATATCTTGAAGCGTGCGCTGGGGCACCTCTTGCCAGCGACGATTTTACAGCGGCCGAAGCAACCGTATCGGTCTCCTGACGGGAGAAGTTTTTTTGCGGGGGTCGGTGAGGATTACGCCAATCAGGTACTCGCGCCTGAGCGTATCGCGGCGGATGGCATTTTTGACCCACGGGCAGTGTCGAAGCTGGTCGAGAAATTCAGGGCCGGAGAAGCGATCGGAGTCAAAGATGACATGGCGCTGATCGGAATTCTGTCTACTCAACTAGTTCTGGACCAATTCATCTCCCAATTTCAACGCGGAGGATCCTTGTGCAACGAACACATGCAGAATTACGCCGTTTCATAACCAACAATTTTCTATACGGCCGGGATTGCGGGTTTCGCGATGATGAATCTTTCCTGGAAATGGGAATTATCGACTCTACCGGCCTGCTCGAATTGATCAATTTCCTGGAGAAGCGTTATCGAATAAAAGTTGAAGACGCCGATCTGATCCCGGAAAACCTGGATTCCATTGATCAGCTGTGCCGATTTGTGGAGCGCAAGGTCGAGAACCACTCTCCCGCGACGATAGCGCCCGTATTACAAGGTCAGGCGATGTAGTTTATCGCTAACTTGCACCCCAGGGAGAAGGTTATGCAGGTTGAGGAATTTCTTGAGCATAGCGTGGATGTGTACCCGGAGAAGGCAGCTCTGGTGTGTGGCTCGCGTCGCTTGACCTACAGCGAAATCGAAACAGCTGCTAACCAACTGGCTCGCGCCTTGATCGCGCGTGGCCTCGAAAGATGGGACAGAGTCGTTATTTACGCTAACAACACCGTGGAAACTGTGTTCGCGATCTTTGCAGTACTGAAAGCGCGCGGGGTTTTCGTTCTCGTCAATCCGACGACCAAACCAGACAAGCTCAGCTACATTTTAAACAATTGCCGGGCGACTGTACTGATTACGACCGGGAGCCTGATACGCACTGCTGCGGCAGCAGCTGGTCCTGTTCCGTATTTAAAGGCGGTAATCGTCTCGAATCCGATCGCACATTTGGATATTCCTGAGATTCCCGAAAAGGAAGTCGTCTCTCTCGGCTTTGCAATGGAAGGACAATCCGGGGAGCGCGTGAGAGCGAAGAACATCGATATCGATTTGGCGGCTCTGATCTATACCTCCGGCTCTACGGGCCAGCCCAAGGGCGTGATGCTCACGCACTTGAATATAGTTTCGGCAGCAACTTCCATCACCACCTATCTCGAGAACACTCCGGATGACATCATTTTGAACGTAATGCCGCTCTCGTTCGATTACGGTTTGTATCAGCTTCTGATGGCATTCAAAATTGGCGGAACACTTGTGCTCGAGCAATCGTTCACCTATCGGCGCACAATTTTGAACACATTGGCTCGCGAGCACGTGACGGGATTTCCCATTGTGCCGACAATCGCGTCCATCCTTTTGCAAATGGATCTGGCCAGCTACAACTTCCCTAACTTGCGTTACATCACCAATACGGCGGCTGCCTTGCCGGTCACACATATCCGGAGATTGCGCGAAGCCTTTCCAAACGTAAAAATTTTCTCGATGTACGGGCTCACAGAATGCAAGCGCGTGTCTTACCTGCCTCCGGATCAGTTAGAGGTTCGACCCGAGTCCGTTGGGCGGGGTATGCCAAATGAAGAGGTGTACCTAGTGGATGAAGCTGGAAATCGGGTCGGTCCGCATGTGGTTGGAGAGTTGGTCGTACGGGGAGCCAACGTAATGAAAGGTTACTGGGAGCTGCCTGGCGAGACAGCCAAGGTGCTTCGGCCTGGAATTTTTCCGGATGAAAAGGTGCTCCATACAGGCGACCTGTTTCGTGCGGACGAAGAAGGCTACCTGTATTTCGTTGGTCGAAAAGATGACATGATCAAGACTCGTGGCGAGAAGGTTAGTCCACGAGAAGTAGAGAACATACTCTACTCGCATCCAAAGGTTGGGGAAGCAGCCGTTATCGGAGTTCCGGACGAGGTTTTGGGAAGCGCAATTTGCGCGTTTATCAGTCCAAAACCAGGGGAAGCCGTTTCGGAAATGGAAATACGCGGCTTCTGTGCAGAGCACCTGGAGGTTTTCATGGTGCCGCAAATCGTGCAGTTGCGTCCTACCTTGCCGAAATCAGCCAACGGAAAGATTGCAAAACGCGAACTCAGGCTTGAAACGGAATTAACGGAGGAGGTTGTCGCATGAACTCCACTGAACGAATCGAGCCCCCCTGCCTTTCGATAAATCCATCTGAAACCGCGCAGGAGATTGAATCTGCCATCTGCAATATTGTGCGCAGTAAATTGCGACGCAAGGGGGTGGTAGTAGGACTATCCGGTGGAGTCGACAGCAGTGTGGTTGCTGCCCTTTGCGTGCGGGCCTTAGGCAAGAAACAGGTTTTTGGCGTGATGATGCCGGAACGCGAGTGTTCCGACGACAGCGTGCAACTAGCCGGGAAACTCGCCGATGAATTAGGGATTGAGGCGGTGATTGAAGACATCACAGGCGTGCTAGAGGCCGCTGGTTGCTATCGCCGCCGCGACAATGCCATTCGAAGGCTGGTTCCGGAGTTTGATGCGAGCTGCAAGTGCAAATTGGTCGTGCCCGGTGTAGCGAGCGGGGCGCATTATGCTATTCCTTCTCTGGTGATCGAATCGCCAGATGGCAATGTACAGAAACTGCGATTGCTGGCGGACGTGTATCTGGAAATCATTGCCGCGACAAATTTCAAACAGCGGATAAGGAAAATGTACGAGTATTATCACGCGGATCGACTGCAGTATGCTGTGGCCGGCACACCCAATCGTCTGGAGTATGAGCAAGGATTCTTCGTCAAGAACGGAGATGGGGCGGCCGATCTCAAGCCGATTGCGCATCTCTACAAATCGCAGGTTTATCAATTAGCGGCATATCTGGACGTTCCGAGAGAGATTCGGGAGCGGCCATCGACCACCGACACGTTTTCGATGCCACAATCGCAAGAAGAATTCTATTTTTCTGTGCCACTGCATACTCTCGATCTTTGTCTCTATGGCAAGAATCACAATCTGCCGCCTGAGGAAATCGCGCGACTGGCAGGACTAACCCCGGTCGAAGTGCAAACAGTTGTGCAGTCCATCGATTCCAAGCGTAAGGCGACGGCGTACTTGCATCAGCCGCCGCTGTTGGTCGAAGCAATTTCCGGCGTCACGGCATAACTTTTTTTCCATGCAATTTCGAGATTCCCTCCCCTCAAAAGCCACACATGATTCAGGAGGAAATCATGCTTGAAACCGCACCCAATATTTCGTTTCAACTGGGGTCCCAGTTGGAGTCTCGTATTCATAATCGAGCAGCCCGGATCGGCGTTATTGGCTTAGGTTACGTCGGTTTGCCGCTTGCACTGTTGTTCAGCGAGCAGCAATTCCCAGTTACCGGCTTTGACATCGATGCGCAGAAGGTTGATTCCCTGTCAGAAGGCAAGTCTTACATTTGCCGGATACCGGCAACCGAGATTCAGCTTGCACGTGATCGTGGCTTCGCGGCCACATCTGACTACTCCAAAGTTGCCGAGATGGACGCAATCATCATTTGCGTGCCCACCCCCATTAATGAGCACCGCGAACCGGATCTTTCTTACATCACGAACACGCTGGAGTCCATTGCGCCGTATATCCAACCGGGGCAACTGCTAGTGCTCGAGAGCACAACCTATCCGGGAACTACCAACGAAATCATGGTTCCGATCCTGGAGAACGGGAATCAGCAGTCTTTGAAAGTGCACCACAACGGGGATGCGGAAGACCAAGTAATCTACGTTACGTTCTCTCCGGAACGTGAAGATCCCGGCAACAACGAAGTGGCGCGACGCGACATTCCCAAAGTCGTAGGTGGGATCAGTGTGCAAGCGACCAGACTCGCATGTGCTCTGTATGGCTCGATCTTCAACCGAACGGTGCCCGTGTCCGGACCCGCAACAGCTGAGATGACGAAGCTATTGGAGAACATCTATCGCTGCGTGAACATCGCGTTGGTAAATGAATTGAAACTGCTTTGCTTGCGCATGGGAATCGACATCTGGGAAGTGATTGAGGCAGCCAGCACGAAGCCATTCGGATTCCACCCGTTTTATCCCGGCCCGGGCCTAGGAGGGCACTGCATCCCAGTTGATCCGTTCTATCTTTCCTGGAAAGCAAAGGAATGGGACTTTCATACACGCTTCATTGAGCTGGCCGGCGAGATCAATTCATCGATGCCCTACCACGTCGTGGAATCGATTGGATCGGCTCTCAACCAACGCTCCCAAACCTTGCGCGGCTCCGAAGTTCTCGTGTTGGGTATCTCCTATAAGAAGGACATCGATGATCTTCGGGAAGCGCCGGCGCTGACCGTGATCGAACTGTTGCAAAAGGAAGGAGCGCGCGTGAGCTATCACGATCCCTACTTCCCTACGATCGGAAGAGGGCGCAAGTACGATCTGAAGATGAGTGCAGTATCTTTGGACAATTTGTGGAAGTATGATTGTGTTGTCATCATTACCGATCATTCCGATTACGACTACGCGCGCGTCGTACGCGAATCTACCCTTGTAATCGATACTCGCAACGCAACCTGCGGGATTGTTTCCTCTAATATCGTCCGCTGCTAATTCAAATCTAAGTTCAGGAGTCATCTATGTATTCACATCCACTTACTCGCATGGCCGTGATCACTCTCCTGTTGCTGATGAGCCGTTCTGCAACGCAGGGGCAACTGACCGTGCCTCTATACGAAGCGCCACAGAGCGCGACCAGCGTAGCGCCGAATACCGAAACGCCGAAACCAGCAGCTGATGTACAAAGAACCAGCGAGGGTCTCATCATCGGTACCGGCGATCTGCTGGTCGTCAGCGTTTATGACGCTCCAGATTTCAACAATGAAGTAAGAGTGGCGGACTCGGGAGAGATCACATTGCCATTCATCGGACCGCAGCATGTGGCTGGGCTGACGGTTGAGCAGGCCGAAACATTAGTACAGAAAAAGCTGGCGGATGGCCACTATTTCAAAAATCCGCAGGTCTCGATTTTTGAAAAAGAGTATGCCACCCAAGGAATCTCTGTCTTGGGCGAAGTGCAGAAGCCGGGCACGTATCCGTTGCCTGGGAATCACACACTCTTCGACGCAGTGTCGGCCGCGGGCGGGCTTACCCCAAAAGCCGGCAATACCATCACCATCACTCATCGCAATAATCAAAAAGAGGCACAGACGGTCACGCTGGCACCGAATCTGTCATTTACTCCGGCAAACAATGTTCCGGTCGCCCCAGGAGACACGGTCCTGGTTTCGAAAGCCGGTATTGTTTATGTGGTCGGTGACGTGCACATGCCAAGCGGATTCGTTATGGAAAATTCCCGACTGACTGTGTTGCAGGCCATCGCGATGGCGCAGGGTACGAATACGACTGCAAAACTGGAAAAAGCAGTATTGATTCGCAAAACCTCTGCGGGCCCGCAGCAAATTCCGCTTCCGCTGCCGAAGATCCTTTCCGCCAAAGCCCCCGATATGTCCCTGCAACCTGAAGACATCGTTTTTATCCCACGAAGCGAGGGCAAAGCAGCCCTGCGTCGAAGCCTTGAGGCAATGGTTCAAGCAGCTACCGGAGCTGCGATCTATCGTCCTTATTGAAGCTGCGGCGCCAAATTCGGCAGGTGTCCGAGTGCCAATCCAATCTGGCCAGAATGGAATCTAAATCTTGGCAAAGACGGTAGCTCTCCCCAGATCTCCAACAAGCGACAACTCTAGTGCGCGTGTGCCGATAATCGCCATGGGCAGCGGGTTGACCCTGAACGGGGTAATCCGGATTCTTGGCCGTGCGGGGTTTCCGGTGTATTGTGTCTGCCCCAGCGACGATTTCGTCGTGCACTCCAAGTGGTACCGGGAACCGCCTCTGCATGGCTGCTCCAACTTGCAACCTTCTGAACTCGGGAAATTCTTGCAGTCATTGGATTGTAGAGAAGCAGTGCTCATGCCATGCTCGGATGACTGGTTGCGAGCCACGATCAACTTGCCCCTAGCGCTGGCACGTCGATATCCCGCTAGCGTACCGGCTCAGGAAGTTGTGGAAAGCATGTTGGACAAGTGGAAGTTTGCACAACTTCTCATGCGAGTCGGAACTCCACATCCGGAGACCATCCTGCTGCAATCGCCCGAAGAAGTGCAGGGTCTCGCGGAACACTACTTCGGGAATCGAATCTTCAAACCGGAATCCTCCGTCGAATTTGCCGCCAAGCATGGGGTTAAGGGCTATTTAGTTCACAGCCGAACTGAAGCCCTGGCAGTCGCAGAGAAAATCGATTACCCCATCATGTTGCAGGAGTACATTCCGGGACCGCCAACAGAAAGTTATTTTGTAGATGGCTTTGTGGACCGCAATGGGCGGGTGTGTGCTCGTTTTGCACGGCAACGTATTCGCATGTACCCGCGGGATCTCGGCAACAGCAGTTTAACCGTTAGCATTGCATTGGCTCGAGTAAGGGATGCAACTGCCACACTGGACCACTTGTTGGAGGAGGTTGGCTATCGCGGAATTTTTAGCGCGGAATTCAAACATGATTGTCGTGACGATTTGTTTAAGCTGCTAGAAGTTAACGCACGTCCCTGGTGGTATATCGAGTTCGCTGCAAGATGTGGGGTTGATGTCTGTAGCATGGCTTACGCTGACGCGCTAGGCTTGTTCGTAGAAGCGATACAGCAGTACGAAGTTGGCCGAAGCTGTACTTTTTTGCCTTATGACATTTATGCCTACCGGGGTCCAAACGGTGAAAATGGCGTTCACTTTTGGCGATGGATGCAATCGTGGTCAGCAGCCGATGACGCACTGTTTTCGTGGAGCGATATCGGACCGGGGGTCGCGTTCACTCAAGGCATAGGGAAAAACTTGCTGCGGCGCACCTGGCAGCATCGAGCCGCCTAGCGGTGTTCAATTACGGGTTAAGAAAGCGCCGCGGTTGATTCTCATAACCCGAGGAACAGATGACTTCGTTCCTGGCTTGATATTCCCGTGCTCGTCGAGGATGTCCCAACCTGAGTTCGCGATGTAATAAAAGTCTTCGCCTATGACTACGCCATGAGTTGGATCGCCGAGGGTCTCAGTTGATCTCTCGATAATCTTCTCGGCCGCAATCTTCGCGAGCGTGGGATCCAGGGCGAATGCGATCACGCGCTCAGGGGACGTACCGTTTTGCACGGCAATCAACGTGCCCAGATCGTAATAGAGACCGTCAATACCGTTAAGAGCGAACCGCCCTTCCATCGAAAGCCAATTCACCCTCCTGGTTGCGATCTCCAGCACACCAATACCTCTGACGTAGTCCGGCACGAATACGTGTTTTCCGTCCGGGTGTATGGCAGGAGTTTGCGGCGAAATAAACTGCCCGTCGTCGAGACGCTCTAATGTTTGGCCGTTTACAGGCAAACGGTAAACCCCTCCACCTTCTCCATCGCTGACAATCACATCGCCATTATTCATGAGCGCCATGTCGCCCAGCGCGGCTCCGCGTGGCGCCTCAATCCGGCGCAGCAGCTTGCCATTTTTCAGGGCATAGCAGAGTAAAGCTGATCTTCCCCAATCCGACGCCGGAGCGAAAACAAAGCCCTGCAGTGCGACTTCAGTAGCCCACACGATTTGCCGTTGTGCATCGACTTTGATCGCCAGCATCGGCCAACCATCGGGCGCCTTTGCAAAATCATGGAGTGTTCCCGCCAGGTTGCTTGAGACGATTTTCTTTTCGCGAACGCTGGTAATCAAGAAACGCTTTGCACGAGAGTCATAATCCATGTCTTCAGGCAAGAGAGCAGAATCGGAAAATTGGAATGCGGTTGAACTGAGGGAAATCGAAGTGCTGTTGAGCTTCATGCCTTTCTGAATGCTTGAGAAGTTTGCTTGTTCACGGAGGGCTGCAAATTCCGGTGATCTTTCGACCAGATCCGTAACTTGTCCCATTTGAACGAACTGCTCCAGTTCGCGAGATGCACCTCGGAGTTCGTTCACGTGAATCTCCGCTCGAGCCATTTCAAGCAAGGAATCTGGAGATTCATTCAGGAAGGCCTCCAACTCTTGCGCGGTTGTGAGGCTGGCGGACCAGTTACCATTCTTACGCGCCTGCTGAAGCTTACCTTGGAGCTCATGAAAGCGCTCGATCGCCGAGGCATTTTGTGCCTCACTTGCGCTCGCGATGAGGACCAGCAGAAGCGACAAAACTCTTCTGCAGCTTTGCACCACTGCTTACGTCTCCTAGCTTATTGTTAGATACAGTCCCTTTGACGTTGCCGAAGCTGAAATGTCACTTTATTCGCCCAACCATGCGCCGAACGGCTGCATGTTATCCACGTGATCGAAGATGATTTTCATGGCCGCTGTCATCGGGATCGCCAAGACCAGCCCCATCGCTCCCCAAATCCATCCCCAAAACAGAAGTGCCAAGGTTACAGCGAGCGGGTTCAACTGCAAGCGTCTACCAAGGAACTTGGGATAGAGGACATTCAGAGAAAACAAATGCAAGCCCAGGACTGTAAGGAGAACGAAGAAGAATCCGGTGCCGTGCAATATGCCCAATCCCGATAGCACCGGGGGTAAGACAGCCAATATCACACCCAGATAGGGAACGAGGCTTAGATATCCGCTAATAAATCCAATGAAATAGAAGTACGGGAGACCCATGATGCCGAAAACCGCAGTACTAGCGACACTGATAAAGAGGCCGACAAGCAAATTGCCGAGAATGAACCCGCGAATCATCTCGGTGATTGTGCCCAGTGTAGCGTACGCTGCGTGTCGAGATTCGAGTGGGAACAACAATACTGTTGCTCTACGGGTGTGGTCTTTCCAGCTGAGCATGAAATAGGTCAAGAAAGGAACAAAGGAGGCGGCCAACGCTACATCAGTCGCCGTGCCCAAGCTGGAGCCGATGGCATTCCAGATACTTGGTTGCTGCACGACCTGGATAGTTTGATTCCCTTTTCCTTTCGGAACCACAGCCCGCGCTGGTGCCGTAATGTTTTCCGTTTTTTCCCGGAACTCTTCCACGTACTGCCGAATCTCCGCCGCATACGTTGGCAACTCCTGCGAAAATCCCACTGCCCGCCTGTAAAAGAGCACAGACATTCCGTAAAGAACCGCGAAACACGCGAGAAGCGCAGTGAAGGCTGACCAACTCCGTGGAAGGTGCACCTTCTCGACGAGAACCACAAGGGGTTCCAGAATGAATGCCAGCAGTATCGAGACGCAGATTACCACCCAAACCAGTTGCGCATAGTGCAAAGCTGCGGCAATGGCAATCAGAGCCAGAATGATATTGGCGGTCGAATTGCGGCGTATAGCTTCGGGAATTGAGGCGTGTAAGGGCGTAGCCGGTTCACCGGCGTTGTGACCTGGGCCACCTTTCGATTCCATCTGTTTTATGTCAGCAATAGCGGCACCTCATCTCGTTCAAGTACTTGCCTGATGGCAAGAACTTAGATGATCTTTCGGGAGATCGCGAGAGTTCGCGGCAGATTTTTAGGAAAAAGAATGGCACAGGGCAGACTTAGGGCCACAACTCAGGGTTCCGAAAAACAGGCTTATTGCTTCCACTGGCAGCTTGCACTTGGCTATGTCGTGACGCTCAACGCTACCGCTCGGTAGTGGGCGACCTTTGCCCGGCCTCGTACAAGATTGACTCAGCCCGCGCAATGATTGGTCGATCTACCAATTGACCATTCATAGAGACCGCTGCACCTTGAGATGCGGCCGCAGCTTCCAGGACCCGTTTGGCCCATACGATTTCTTCGGCACTGGGACGGAAGCATTCGTGCACAATCGAAATTTGCTTGGGATGAATTAATAGTTTTGCGCCGAATCCCAAACGACGACTGCGCAGAGTATCGGCACGCAAACTATTCAGATCATCGATTGCGGCATTGATTCCTGCAACCGGCGACTGAATACCGGCGAGTCTGGATACGAGAACCAATTGCGACTGAAAATATAGGAGTTCTTCACCGTTCCCTCTGATTCCGAGGTCGAGTTGAAAATCGATTTCTCCGAAAATAAGACGCTGCACACCTGGAGTTCGGGCAAGCGCCTGCGCGTTGCGAAATCCCTGCCCAGTTTCGACTAAAGGCAGGATTTGTGCACCAGGGGTAACCTTCTCTCTTAGAAATGTTAGATTCTCCACTCGTTCCGCTTTGGGTAGCACGATTCCGGCTACTGTTGGGGATCTGGAGATCTCCAGATCATCTCGAAACCACGTTGTAGTGGCATCGTTGACGCGAATGAAGGTTGGCTTTCCATGCGAAAGCCAAGCCGCCACTGCGCTCCGAGCTTCGTTTTTTTGCGCTGGCGGAACCGCATCTTCGAGATCGACGATGACAGCGTCCGCGCCAGCACTAAAAGCTTTCGCAAAGCGATCCGGCCGGTTCCCTGGAACAAAAAGGTATGAGCGAAAGACGTTCTCCATAATCGTCGCGGCCCGCGTTTCGAGCCTAAATACTACCGCAGGATTGCGGTTGCCTGCATTGCCAGCGACTTTTCGAGACTTTGCGCCCAAAGCTCAACCCGTTTCTTATCTGCTTCGATCCTTCCACACAATGAGAACGAAGCCATGTCGAACAGCGGACCCACCGCTCGGAATGAAAATTGGCTTACGTACGCCCCCGGCATATTCCAG